>Ga0137307_100036_pt1 | contig 197724 bp, 146 predicted proteins | sample NAcewD2O_March_2_FD_97180 | JGI IMG/M metagenome (GOLD analysis project Ga0137307, IMG submission 97180) | Mouse cecal microbial communities from Vienna, Austria - N-Acetylglucosamine amended D2O_March | ecosystem: Host-associated > Mammals > Digestive system > Large intestine > Cecum | place... | reverse complement strand
GGAGGATGGCTATCGGAAGGATGGTTCTTGTGATGCTGGATGTGGCTGTCGGGATGGGGGTGACGGCAGTGGGCGGATTTATCGGAGGATTTCGGAGGCGGGGGAGGATGGCATTCTGATTACGGATCTGTGGGAGCGGTATTTTCTTCTGACTCCGGACGGGAGGAGGAGGGAGGTGACGGCACCCCTCGCCCATGGGCTCGGGCACGGGACTCCAGTCTTTTGAAAGGAGGATACGGGGCTCTGGGCTTGTAATTCCAGTCTTTTGAAAGGGGGCTATTAAGGGGGTAGGGCTTTTGAAGGGGCTGAGGATGGCAAAAGAATAGGGGAGTGAATGAGATTTTGTCTCTTTCACTCCCTTTTTTCTTTGGGCTTGGATTGTTGTCTTACCAGGATTCGAACCTGGACAGACAGAACCAAAAACTGTAGTGCTACCATTACACCATAAGACAATCCTAAGAACTTCAAACCGTCTGTGCTGTCATCGTGGGATTCCGGCACTTTGCGGTCTCAAAGTCAGTGCAAAGTTAATCATTCTATTTGATTCGTGCAATATATTGCACTTAAAATCTTTAGGAAGATGGTCGTTTTTTTATTATTTGAGGGGAATTGTGAACGTTTATTCTTTTGAAGGCGGGGTCTGGATACGTTTGCGTTTCTTTAATTTAAGTGCATCGAAACCGTTGCCATATACGCTTTTTACGTAGGATGTGGTGATGTATGCGGTCTGGTCTTCATCTTTCACGATGCGGTAGATGGCGTGTGTGTCTCCTTTCCTGCACCATACCATCATCATCTTACGCTCCTGTTCTGTCCAGTAGCCTTGTCCGTTCCAAGTTGTGACGCCTCGTCCGGTCTCATGGGTTATGCGGTATGCTATCTTATTCCATGCGTCGGAGATTATGAGGAATTGCACTGTCTGTCGTCCTTCATATACGAATTTGTCGGCGATATATGAATAGATGAATATTGCGAGCCAACCGTATATGATTGATTGCGTGCGTGACTGTATGCGCGCTTCCATGTCGCCGTCGAATGGGAGGAAGAATGAGCACGCCACGATTGAAATGTCGACAATCATCATTACCCGCCCCATTGATACGTTGCTTATCTTCGACATTACGGCTGCCACGATGTCGGTTCCACCTGTCGTGCCGTGGTGGCTGTAGTATACCCCGATGCCTATGCCGAGGAGTATCGAACCCATTGCGACGCTCATCGTGCGGTCGGTCACGAGTGGCGGATGCGAGGTGAAGTATCCTTCCATGCATCCGATTATGAGGGAGAGGACAGTGGCACCGAATATTGTGCGCAACACGAATCCTTTTCCTAAGAATTTATATCCGCATATCAGCAGGAGTATGTTTGTGCCATACATTGTGACGGCTACGGGTATTGTTTGGCTGCTGGCGTAGTAGATGAGTGTGCTGAAACCTGCCATGCCGCCTATGACGATATGGTGTGGAAGGATGAAAATAGTGAATCCGAGGGAATATATGGCAATTCCGATGATGATATACATGAGATCAATTGTCTCATTCACCAATTGCGCCCGGTTTAATCCTGATAGTTGAAGTCTGTGGTTCATGCGAAAAATCGTGTCTTAATGATTCGGCAAAATTACAGAAAAACTTCCAAATAAGGTCTATTCTCAGATGAGATTATTCTGACGAATTTTTCGCGGCAGGGTTATGGGTGGAGGATGAGGGATATGAAACCGTCCGGCGGGTGGCGTTCGGCCGATGCATGGTGATGCTCTATGCCGGCCTGACAAGGCCATGCGCTATGCTCTTGTGCACTATGCTGAGACTGCGCGTTGCAAGAATTACCATGTCTCAACGGTGAACATAAGCAAAAAAGTTTGCGTCGCCGCCAACCGTCATCCGTCGGACGGAGTGGTTTTTGTAGGTATTGGGATTATTCCTCTATCAGATCTGTGGTCCAGCTCAGCGACTGTATCTTCAGGTCGAGCTGACGCAGTTCAGCGGCGCATCGGTCGGTCATACGACGGAAATCGTTGACATCGACAGTGCGGACGTATTTTATCTCGTTGCGGTTGTAGCGGTCTTCGCGTGCGGTCAGGTTGCGGAGGGCATCGGCGAGAGTGCGGGCCTTCATGCTCTCCACGTCGCGCAGCGCGAGAAGGGATGTGATGGATTCACCGTCGATGAAAGTGCGGGAATTTGTTATGTTGATTTTATAGATGAGGTTTCTGAGTTCACGCAGTGTGTCGTCAAGAGCCGCCACCACCTCTTCCGGTGTTTCAGGAGGAGTGTCCCCCTCCTGCACTTTCATGCAATCGTTGAGACGCACTTTGAGTTGCTGCACTTTCTCGGTGAGAGCCGCACGCCGGCTTAATGCTTCAGCTAATTTCATACGATTAATAATTAAGATTCCTGGCGGCATCTCCTCTTTTGTCGGGAAGTGGAGATGCCGCTATGTATATAACGCTCGGTAGAGGGGAAATTGTTTATTCCGGAGAAATAGGAGGGGAATTTTTTTGATTTTGAGTGGAACTCAAATGGACTTGGTTTTGAGCGAGGCTCAAAAGAAACTGCCGGGCACGGGCAGGGACTTCCGAATGCGGCTGGAATGGGGAATTTTTTTTGCTTGCTTTTTACGAATTAAATTAATTAAGCATTTTAAGCATTGTTTATATTAAAGAAATGCTTAAAATGCTTAACAAATGCTATTATTTTAATATTTAGGAAATTATTGCTTTTAATTGACGAGGAGATTGCTTTTATTGATAGATCATCTTTCGGGTCATGCCGCCATCTACGGGTATGTCGGCACCATTGATGAAATCGTTGTCAGGGAGCGACAGGAAGATGCACAGGCGGGCAATATCTTGCGGTGTGCCGACGCGTCGTGATGGGTGTTGGAGATGATCAATCTCGGATAATCCTTCGGGATCTCCGGTATGGATCCAGCCGGGAGAGATGCAATTCACGGTGATTCCGTATGGGGATAATGACATCATCAGAGAGTGGGTAAGGGATGCTATACCCCCTTTTGAGGCGGAGTAGCCCTCTGTACCCTCTTCGCTTTGGATATGACGAGTGGATGAGATGCAGATCATTCTTCCTCCAAACGTATTTGGGATGGGGAACTGCTTGCGATGTATTGCCCATGCGCGTGCGATTAGATAGGCGGGACGAAGGTTAGTGTCGATTATTCGGTCAAAAATCTCCGGATCGCCCTCGGTAAGGGGTTGGAAAGTGGATATCCCGGCATTGCTTACCACTATATCCAGGTCTTTCCATGCGGAGAAAAGATTGTCGAGAGCTTTTTCGAGAGCATCTTTATCGGCAAGATCCACGTTGTAGAATCTCACGCCCTCGTCATGTGCCAATTTCTCGCCCTTCTCGCGGTCAATATCCATCACCGCCACCTTGCATCCCGCCTTCAGGAAAGCACGCGTCACAGCGAGCCCGATGCCGTTTGCGCCACCCGTTACAAGCACCCTGCGCATCGGGAAATTCACAGAAAGATATCCTTTCCGTTGGGAAACGGATGCCTGAATCTTATTTGATTGTTGCAGGCGACCGTTTCGCAGGTCATCCATGCGTCTTTCGAGATAATTGTCTGCCATATCATGATTTTTTTTACAAAACTAACCCTTTCTCGTGTATTTTTTAGAAAAGATATGATTTTATGAGGATTTATGTGTAATTTTGTGAGGAATTATGAAAATTAAATGAAATAAAAACAGATAGATGAACAGACTGCCAATAGAGGAGAGATTGTTGAGAAATGTAAGGATTCTGTCGCAGTCCTCGCCTCAGGAGATGCGCATGGTGCCACGTGGGGATGGGGCGTTCCCATCGGTTGCCGGACTTAGGGATATAGTGTCGTTGGTCAGGGCGATTGTGTTTCCTGATTTCTTTGACTGCCGGCGCAATAATGAGAGGATCCGTTCATGTTATCTTGGAGTGAATATTGAGAAACTATACTCCCTGCTTCATACAGAGATAAGGAGGGCACTGCGTTTCGACAATACGTATGAGGAGGAGGAAGTGTCGGAAGAGGCATCATTGCTTGCGTTGCAGTTTATAGATGAGCTTCCGGAGATCAAGCGGCTCCTTTTCACGGATGTGGAGGCAATGTATGACAATGACCCTGCCGCCGACAACTATGCAGAGATCATACTTAGCTATCCGGTGGTCAACGCCATGGTGCATTACCGGTCGGCACATGTCCTGCTGAAATTGGGTATTCCTGTTATTCCCCGCGTCATCACGGAGCTTGCTCATTCCACCACCGGCATCGACATCAATCCCGGTGCCACCATAGGTGAATACTTCGCCATAGACCACGGCACAGGCGTGGTGATAGGGGAGACGTGCATCATCGGAAATCACGTTACGCTATATCAGGGCGTCACGCTCGGCGCGAAGAACTTCTCGCTTGACAGCAACGGGCATCCGCTCAACATACCGCGTCATCCCATCATAGAGGATAACGTGACAATCTACTCAAATTCCACCATATTGGGGCGGATAACGGTAGGTCACGACTCAGTGATCGGAGGTAATATCTGGCTTACCCATTCCGTTGAGCCATGGTCGCGCATAGTGCAGCAGAAGGCATTCAGTCAGAAGGAGACGTGAGGGTATCCCGCAGCATGGAGAATGTGGGGAGGTCGGCATCCCCGAAAGTGGCTACTACCATTCCCTGTTCATTCGAGATGAATGTGCGAGGGATTCCCGTGGTTGCAAAGAGATTGTAGATCCGTCTGTCGTCTTGTGCGGAATATGGGATTGACAGACCATTGCTTTCCCAATAGCTTTCAATCTCCGCGGCCCTTTCATCGCGTGCGATAGCCATTACCAGCACATCCGGATTATCCTTATATTCAAGATATACACTATCCACAGACGGGAGTCCCCGCCGGCAATCTCCGCATGACGTGTTGAAAAATTCAATCAGCACCCTCTTCCCCTTCATGTCGACGGCAGATATCCGTCTGCCGTCGGAAAGGTCAACGGAGAAGTCCGGCAGCGCGTCACCACGCTGAATTCCGATATTTTCCTCATCCTTCTCCGTGATGCATCCGGAGAGAAGTATTGCCAATAATGGTGCAATCAATCGGGTTTTCATGACCATAGAATAAAAACAGCGACATAATAAAAAAAGGACGGACGCAAGGGAATTGCGCCCGTCCTTTGGTGAATATGAGATTAGTCTTCAGTCTCGGGAGCCTTGTCGATGAGATCCATAAACTCGTCAAGCTTCGGAGTGATGATGATCTCTGTGCGCCGGTTACGCTGTTTGCCGAGCTCGGAGTCGTTGTCGGAGATAGGATTAAACTCACCGCGTCCGGCAGCAGACATACGCTTGGGATCAATGCCGAAATTATTCTGAAGCACTTGCACGATTGAAGATGCACGAAGGGCAGAGAGGTCCCAGTTGTTGCGGATGTTAGTCTTGGAGATAGGCACATTGTCGGTGTTTCCTTCCACAAGCACGTCAAAATCCTTATAATCCTTAAGAATCTTTGCTATTTTGGAAAGAGTCTCCATCGCACGGCTGTTCACCTCATAGCTGCCGCTCTTGAAGAGCATATTGTCAGCGAGAGATATATACACCACGCCTTTCAGCACCTTTACGTCCACTTCCTTCATCTCGTCGGTTGTGAGCGAGCGGGTCAGTCTATTGGTGAGGGCTATGTTGAGCGAGTCAGACTTAGATTTGGCTTCTACAAGCTGTTTGATATATTGGTTTGAAGCATTGATCTCGTCTACGAGCTTTGCGATGTTGACGCTGCCCTGAGCGTTGGCATCCATACTCTTGTCGAGAGTGTTCTTGAGATCCTGCATCCCTTTCTTGAGCTCAAGGTTGCCCTGTTTTGCTGCCTGGAGCTGCGACTCGAGATTGCGGGTGTTGGCATTGCAGTTGATGAGATCTTCGCGTGTGCTGCCGTAGGTGGTCTGGAGCTCGTCATACTTTGTCTGGAGCTCTGCATACTTTTTGTTGGGGACGCAGCTTGTAGACATTATGCCTACGAGAGCGAATCCAAGGAATAAATGCTTGAATTTCATAATTGATTTTTTTGTTAATGGCGGCAGACGCCGCGCTATAAATTTCTGCAAAGTTAATCAATAAATTCCGAAAACTGAAAAATAATCCTCAGTATCGTCATATTATCAATATTATGACCCAAAATCGAGTGGATGGTTTATCTTGACTCCCTCCAACGGAGCATTATCTCATTCAGTTTCTCATGCTCGATGAGGAAGCCGTCATGTGCGAATTTCGAGTCCATGAGCTCAAGTCTTGATCCCGGTATCCTCTTTGCCAGCTCCTCAAGGCAAGCTGGAGGGAAGAGGATGTCGGAGTTGATTCCGATCACGAGAGTGTTGGCATTTATTCTCTTCAGCGCGTTTTCGAGACCGCCTCTTCCCCTTCCGACGTCGTGGGAGTCGCCGCTCTGGCATATACGCACGTAGGAATAGACGTCGAACCTGTCACACAGCTTCTTCCCCTGATATTCCTGATAAGTCTGCACACGATGGAAGAATGGGTCGGGTTTCTCTTCCGGATCACGCTGGCTCATGTTGTAGGCGAAAGGTCCACGATAGCTTATTAGGGCGATTGAGCGGGCAGTGGCAAGCCCTTTCTTGGCTGCATCGAGAGAGTGTAGCCCCCAGGTCGGGTCGGTCTTTATCGCCATATACATCGACTGATTGAAAGCCGCAAGCCAAGGGCTGCAAGAGGAATCGGTGGCACAGAACATCACGTTTTCCGCTATCTGCGGATCGGTCACCATCCATTCAATCGCCTGAAACCCTCCGAGAGATACGCCGATCATCTCATGTAGCCTTGTGATTCCGAGATGCTTCGCGAGTAGCTGATGTGCATGCACCATATCGCGTATTGTCACGCGGGGGAATGAGTCACACCAGGGTTCACCTGTGGCAGGATTTATTGACGATGGACCTGTCGTGCCGTAGCAAGAACCGAGCATGTTGGCACAGACAATAAAATATTTTGATGGATCGAGGAAAAGACCCTCTCCGACCGTGCCGGGCCACCAGTCAGCCACGTCGGAATTGGCGGTCAACCCATGCATGACCCATATTACATTGCTTCGGTCCTCATTCAAGGAGCCGTAAGTGTGGAAAGCGATGGAGAGAGAGGGTAGCGTTTCGCCACATTCGAGAGAGAAAGGGGCATCAGAGTGAAAGAATTGTTTCATTGTCAGATTGAACGAGAGGTTAAAAACCAAGTGCAAAGATAGAAATTTTATCTCACTCCGACAATAAGGGCGACACCTCACGGAGCCGCCCTTTGATTTTTTAGAGCCACGACATGAAAAAACTGAAAGAAATGTCGCTGACTCCAAAGGATCATTCCGGCAAAGCCGGTGGATTCCAATGTACCATTATTCAACCAAACATACATCGGCCGTAGTGACAAAATTAAAAGAACAGAACTCTGGCCGATGGCAACACCTGCGGATTCTCTCAGCCGATGTTGCATGGTAGTTGATGTGAAGCGTTAATCGCGTTCGAATCTTCTCAGAATCGGAGTCGGACTTATCAAGCATATCAAGTGCTTGTGTCGCTTCGGTGTGTGGATGCAAAATTAATAAAAATATTTATACTCCAAGAATTTTGTAAATTATTATTGAAGAAAAATATGCAGAATAGGATAAAAAGAGAGAAAAGGTATGAATTTGATAATGTAATTTTAATTATGACGCTGGAATTATGACAATTTTTTGTGAATATGGGAAAAGTTTTTTAATTTTGGAGGCAAATTCGGTTGCCGGAAGTTCAGCCAGACCTTGTTGATATGGTTGGAAAAGTCATCAATACGAGAGAGGTGAAATGATATGCACGCCTCATCATGACCGAATGGAATGAAAAACTTTAGACTACTAACATGAGACAATATGCCTTCTGCAAGATAAATAGCTTGTCCGATACTATAGTCGTCATATTCCTGATAATGATGGCGATGGTTCAATGCCAATCTGCCAATGCCATTGGGTTGAAGATAATACGTTCATACCCCAACACGATGTTGTCAGTGGCAAAAGCCTGGAGCGTTGCCACATACGGCGACAGATGGACGTTTTTCGCCACACAGGACGGTGTGATTCAATATGACGGCTCTGCGATTGACCTCTTCAGACTCAACAACCGTTATGCCGCACGCAGCGTGAGGATGGATGAGGAATCCTATCGGCTGTATGTCGGGGGTATAAATGAGTTCGGCTATTTCCTTCCCTCTTCAAGTGAATCATTGAAATATGTATGCCTCAGCGACAGTGTCGGAAACGACCGTTATATAGGGAATATATGGGGCATATATCCCAGTAAGAATGAGGTGTACGCACAGGGCGACATGAATATAATAGTGTATGATCAGGATAAGAACCAACATTACCGTATAGATTGTAGTTTCAAGCTTGATTGCTCCAATATGATTGACGACGTTCTCTGGCTGGGATCCGGAGACGGACTTAAATTTTTGATGGGGAGGACAGTGGTGGATGCTCCGGGGGCAGACTTGCTGAAAGGATGTAGAATAAGGGGGATATTGCCTTACGGTAAGTCGATGCTGATAGTGACTGCCGACAGGGGAGTGTTCCGCTATGATCGTAATGAACTTACGTATCTTAAAGTGGTGTCGGAATCTGCCGCTGCCGTGGGGGAGATATTCAGCGCGGATATATTCGGTGGGACGCTTGCATTGGGCAGTATCGGTAATGGAGTGGTGACTGTCGATATGTCAACCGGATCAAAGAGCGTATATAGTGAGTCATCCGGACTCCCCAATAATACTGTCCTGTCGTTGGGCTTTGACTCTTCGGGCAATCTGTGGACAGGACTTGACGTAGGAGTGGCGGAGATAATGCTCACCACACCGGTGGAGACATTCTCCAACAACAATCTTCCCATCGGTTCCGGTTCGGCGGTAGCCATTCACAAAGGTAAGATGTATCTCGGCACCAACCGTGGGCTCTTCTATTTTGATTATACTCCCGGAGAGGATATATCCGGGGTAACATTCCGGCAGATTCCGGGAGTGACGGGACAGGTGTGGGGGCTTACGGAGATCGATGGCGACCTCTTCTGTTGTCATGACCGTGGACTGTTTATTGTCAAGGATGGATTGGCAAAGAGGATAGAGGGAACCAATGGCACGTGGGATCTCAAACTTCTGCGGGGGACACACCGGCGTGCGTATGTCGGCACATATTTCGGGTTCCAGATAATAGAGAAGAGAGGTGACACATGGATACTGATCGGGGCAATCGACGGCTATAAGGGGAGCTGCTATAATTTCGTGCAGGAATCTCCCACAAAGCTATGGAGTTATGATGGGGAGAGCGGCATATACCGTCTGGATATCGACACTGCCACAATGAGAGTGAAAGACACTTATAATTATAGAGCGACAGCGGATGGGCAGTCACTGACCTCCGATGTGTCGGTAAGCCGTATAGACAACGACATCTATTTCGCCGCCCCATCCGGTATATGGCGTTATGATTCTAAGGCAAACTCGATAGTGCGAGATGAAAGACTTGGTCTACTGATAGGATCACCTAAGAATGTGCGGCGGCTTAAGAAGCGCGACGGCAAGCTGTATGCCCTTACCGATAAGGAGATTATATGTGCGGATCCGGCGGGGATACTCGGAGTGCGCCGCCTTCTCCTGCTCGGATTCGACACCCGTCCCATCCATGATGGGGATCTGTTTTTCCCGGTTTCATCCGACTATCTTGCCTATCCTACCCATACCGGATTCCTGTTTTTTGATTTTTCCGACCCATCGGCAGATGAGAATCATCCAGATACCGTACTCCCTATTGCACCCTTGTCGCGCATCGGTAGGGTGGCGGTTACGGCAATGAAGGATTCCACCATATTCCGGGGAAATTTCATATCGGAGAAGGGGACGATCGTGCTCAGATATTCAGAAAACAGTATAAAGATAGAATTTGGCAATCCTCTTGAGTCGGCACAAGGAGTGGTCTACAGTTGCCGTCTGAACCATGAGAAATGGAGCTCACCATCATCCTCCAACGTGAAGGAATACACTAATCTGAAAAATGGCGACTTCCGTTTCGATATAAAGGCAATCTCTCCCGACGGGTTGGAGAGTGTGGATTCCATAGAGTTCCGGGTGTTGCCCCCGTGGTGGAGAAGCGGGTGGGCAATGTCGGTCTACGTGATATTGGCTATTGCGATGGTCTACGGTTGCATAATGCTTGAGCGTATGCGTGTGCATCGTAAGCAGCAGGCTCTTATCAGGGAGAAAGATGCGCAGCTTATACGCCAGCAAGCAGATTTTGAATGGGAGTCTAAGCTGAAAGACCATAAGATAATCGAACTGGAGAAGGAGAAACTCGACAAGGAGCTTCGTCATAAGGCGCAGGAGATGGCGAATGTGATGATGAGTCTGTCGCATAAGAATGAGACATTGCAGACCGTGAAACGCGATTTGCAGAATATCCAGCAGATGCTTCCCAAGAGCCAGGGGGATGCCCGACGGGCGATACAGGAACTCCAGGGGAAGGTGACGGTCGATATAAAGAGCGATCAGGTGTTCAATAGGGTGGTTGAGGAATTTGATCTTGTGCATGACGATTTCATAAAGAAACTGCGTCAGCGTTTCCTCGATTTGTCGAATAATGAAGTGCTGATGTGTGCTTATCTCAAGATGAACCTTTCAACAAAAGAGATAGCCCCTCTTCTCAACATATCGGTGAGGGGAGTGGAGACAATGCGCTACCGCATCAGGAAGAAATTCGGACTTGAGCGGGATGACAGCCTGACCGACTTCATAAATAAATTCTGACTTCATATTCGAAATTACCTGGTTCCCGGCATTAATGACGACTTTAAAAATTTGTTAACAGCGTATACTTAAAATATTGTGAGATAAATATTTAGTTATTGTGATGTATTGTTGACGTATTGAAAAAATAAGTGTGACGTAATAAAAAAGCATGCAAAAAGTTGCAACGAATCAAGCTTACACCTTACATTTGCAACCGAAAACCTGCACGGGTTCCAATTCCGGAATCTTGATGCAGGTGAGAAAATGAACACCGGGCAGGCTCGGATACTCATGAATCAAACTACACCTAAAGTTAAACGAAAACAAAACCAAAATCAAAAACTACACATGAAAAAGTCAGTACTATCAGCGATAATGGCATCGATGCTATTCATCACCCCTACGCTTGGCGCATGTGGTGATGACGGCAATGATGCGCCTTCGCAGTCATCCGGGAATGTAGTGGTTTCGGTTGCCCCCGAAATCCTGTCATCAGGTCCGGAATCAGCTACTCTTGAATTGACCGTGACAGCAGATGCCGATTGGGCGGTAAAGAGCGATGCCGATTGGGTATCGTTGCGTCCGTCGGGAGGGATCAAGAATGAGTCTACCATTGTCAAGGTTACTGTCCAGACCAATTCCGGAATGGAGGAGCGCACGGCAGCCATCAACATCGTGTCGGGGGGCAAAGCGGTAAAGACAGTGGCATTGACCCAGAGTTTCGTGAAGAAGGCAATATCGACAGCCTCTTCGTTTACATTCGGGGCACAAGAATCGACAGGCACATTCACAGTGACGTCTAACGCCGATTGGACATTGGAATCATCTGAGAGCTGGCTCACGGTCTCACCTGTAAAGGGTGGGAAAGGCGACACGGAAGTGACAGTGAAAGCCGCCGCCAATGACGGAGAGTCTACCCGCAATGCCACATTGACCTTATCATGTGGAGAGACATCCTCCAAGATAGAGGTATCGCAGCTTAGCGATGAGGTTGTTGCTCCCGAAGGCTACTCGCTGGTATGGAGCGATGAATTCAATGAGGGTAGCGTCCCGGGAAAGGACTGGGTGCATGAGAATTGGGCGGCAGGACACGTCAATAATGAGCTTCAGACTTATACCGACAAAGAGATCGACGGCAAGCGCACCACAGAGATAAAGGATGGATTCCTCAACATTAACTGCTTCAAGGGGAAGGATGGAAAGATCTATTCCGGACGTATCAACGCCCGTCCGTCCACAGGCTGGCTTTACGGCTATATTGAGGCTCGCATCATGCTCCCGTCGGGAAAAGGTACATGGCCTGCATTCTGGATGATGCCTTGCAATGTGGATTGGGGCACCAACCCCTGGCCTAAGTGTGGAGAGATTGACATCATGGAGGAGGTCGGCGCAGATGCCGACAGGGTGTCATCATCGTTGCATACTGAGAAATATAACCATACAAAGGGAACACAGAAGACCCATGAGATGAAATGCGCCGGAGCGGAGGGTGGCTTCCACACTTATGCCCTCGAATGGACAGAGGATGCAATCACCACATACGTTGACGGTAAGGTCCAGCTCAAAGTGACCAAAGCAGAGATGGGTTCCGACCATGACAGCTGGCCCTTCCACTATGCCTTCTATCCGATACTCAACCTCGCATGGGGTGGCGATTGGGGTGGCTACAAGGGCGTTGATGAAAGTGCGCTGCCAATCACCATGAAAGTGGACTATATACGTGTGTTTCAGAAACAGTAAGAAGCCATTACCGGTTTTCTTTCAGATCTGACACATCATTCAACCGATTCTAAATAAACTTATGTACTAACTTATAACCTATGAAGAAATGAAAAAACTTACCATGTTTCTCATTGCGGTCATGACGTGTCTGGGGATATACGCCCAAGATATCAAAGTGACAGGTACGGTAGTCTCGGCTACCGACGGAGAGCCTCTTATAGGGGCGACAGTGATGGTGAAGGGTTCCACTTCCGGAGCCGCCACTGACATTGACGGCAAATTTAGTGTCAATGCGAAGAAGGGCTCTACGCTTATAGTCTCGTATGTCGGCTACACACCGCAGGAGATAAAAGTGAACGGAGTCATGAACGGTTTGACAATCAACCTCATAGAGGATTCTCAGATTCTCGATGACTTGGTTGTGGTGGGCTACGGCACACAGAAGAAGAGTGTGGTCACAGCTGCAATCTCAAAAGTGGGAGAGGAGACTCTTGAGCAGACGGCACCGGTCAATGTGCAGAATGCACTTAAAGGCGTCACTGCAGGTGTCACCGCTACTACAGCCAACGGACAGCCCGGTAGCGCGGCACAGATCCGCGTGCGTGGTGTCGGCACAATCAACAACTCCAATCCTCTCTATATCGTCGACGGTATGCCTATCGAGGGTGGCATTGATTACCTTAACCCTGCCGATATCAAGTCAATTGAGGTGCTGAAAGATGCAGCATCAGGTGCGGTTTACGGTGCACGTGCAGCTAACGGTGTTATCCTTGTGACTACCAAGAGCGGCGTGCAGGGACGTGCAAAACTCACCTACGACTTCTCTTATGGCTGGCAGTCGAAACTCAAATCAATCGACATGCTTAACGCCTCTCAGTATGCACTCATGAAGAACGAGGGTTATCTCAATATCGGTCAGCCGGCTCCATACGACGACCCATATAGCTATGGCGAGGGCTACGACTGGCAGGCTGCCATATTCAACGACAATGCTCCGGTCATGAATCATCAGGTATCAGTGTCGGGTGCAAGCGAAAAAGTCAACTATTTCCTTTCATTCGGATATTTTGACCAGGAGGGTATCATCGGAGGCAACTACAATCAGTCGAACTACAATCGTCTGACATTGCGTTCCAACAATACCTACACGCTCTTTGATGAGTCTGCAAAACGTAACTATCTGAATAAGGTGGTTCTGACCACTAACGTATCATACGCACGTATCCATTCCAAAGGCTTCGGTGGTGGCGGTGGCTACTATGGTGGTGCTATCACCAACGCACTCGGGATGTCGCCGATTCTTACCCCGACACTTGTTCCGGGTTCTCCGGAATATAAGCGTCAGATGGATTTCTATGCCGGCAACGACAAATATGTGCCCCGTTATGATTCAAATGGAAACCTTTACACTGTGCCTGAAGCGTTCGGCGGCGGTTATCAGGAGCTTACCAACCCGTTCTATGGCTGGTCGTTCCCCGCAGGCAAAAACTGGAGCCATAAGATTGTGACCAACTTCGTGGGAGAGATCCAGATTTGGGATGCAATAAAATATCGCATAAGCTTTGGCGGCGACCTCGCTTTCTGGGGTAGCGACAGCCATACGGAACCCAGCTATTACAGCAACCTTAACAACACCGATGCAATTCATGCCACGGCTTCCGCCTCATCCAACCGAGGCTGGACATGGCAGCTTGAGAATATCATCTTCTATGACAAGGAATTTGGCGACCACCACGTCAACATCGTGCTTGGTGAGTCAGCAAAACAGAGCACAGGATGGTGGATCAACGCGTCAGCCAATAAACTCTACAATTTCGCTAAACCTTGGGTAACAGTGGGACAGGGACAGCCCGGTGAAGAGGATGGCGGCAACCGCACCGGTGATGCCGGACCAAATTCTGCATGGCCTAAACTCCTCTCATATTTCGGACGAGTTTCATACGACTTCGGCGGACGCTACATGTTGCAGGCTACGGTAAGACGTGATGGTTCGTCCAGATTCGGTACAAACAACAAGTGGGCTACATTCCCATCGTTCTCATTGGGTTGGAATCCGACAAGCGAGAAATTCCTTGAGGGACGCCCGACATGGTGGAGCAATACGAAAGTGCGCTTCTCATGGGGTAAGAATGGTAACGAGGCAATCGGTGATTTCGCTTACACAGTACTCACCAACGGTAACAACAACTACTATTTTGGACCTGAGGGTTCAAGCCAGACATACGGTTCAAAGGCATCCGGTCTTGCAAATCCTGACCTTAAATGGGAGGAGTCAACTCAGACAGACGTAGGTCTTGACTTCGGATTTCTCGACAATTCATTGCAGTTCACCATCGACTGGTATAAGAAACGTACCACCGGTATGCTCATGACTATGATGATCCCTACCTACGTGGGAGAATCCAAACCTATCGGCAACGTCGGCACGATGGACAATACCGGTGTCGAGATGGAACTCAGATGGGCACATACATTCGGGGAATGGGAGGTAAATCTCGGTGGTAACCTTTCCTACGTTAAGAATGAACTTGTCAACCTCGGTAACTCCGATGGTTGGAGATCAGAGGTGTCCAATGGTACAGCCGGAGATATCGCTCGTTCGATGAACGGTGAGGTGTTCCCCTTCTTCTATGGCTATAAGACCAATGGCATATTCCAGAATCAGGCTGAGGCGGACGCTTACAATGAGAAATACGGACTCACACCGGGTCAGACCTCATGGTATGCAAATCCGGGCGATGTCGTGTTCCTTGACACCAACAACGACGGCACAATCAATGCTGATGACCGTACCAAGATCGGTAAGGGTCTTCCTGACTGGACCTACGGTTTCAATATCGGTGCAGGTTGGAAAGGCTTCCAGCTCACTGCATACTTCCAGGGCGTTTGGGGCAACCAGATCTATGACGCATCACTTCGTGGTGACACACCTGCAAAGAATATGCCGTCTTGGATGCTTAACCGCTGGACAGGCGAGGGCACATCCAACACAATTCCTATCTACCGTCTCGGCGATTCACGCAACTGGGCAAGTTCTGACCTTTACGTGAAGAGTGGTGCATATCTGCGTTGTTCCAACCTGACACTCTCCTACACACTCCCTTTCAACATTGTGAAGAAAATCGGATTTGACAATATCAAAGTATTTGTGATGGGCGAAAACCTCTTCACTGCCACAAAATATCGCGGCTTCACACCGGAAGTAGGCGACGGCACCAATATCGGTATCGACTATGGCAACTATCCGGAGGCGCGCACCTTCACTATAGGTTTCAACGTGTCGATCTAACCTGAATCACATCATCAATAACAGACAAAGCAATGAAAATAAAGAAATATATTCTGCTTGGCTCCTTGGCAATCATGAGCACCGGCATCACATCTTGTGGCTCCGACTGGCTGGACATAACCAACAATACACAGGACACTGTGGAGGATTACTACACTACCGATGACAACATCTGGCAATCAGTGGTGGCAGCATACGATCCTCTCCACTGGTTTGACTACGCCAACAACTATACCGGATTGAATATATATCCGGAGGTGCTTGCTGACCAGTGTTTCCCCGGTGGCGGCGACGTCAACGACATGGATCAGTGGAAGAAGGTGTTCAACTTCGTCTCCACATCCACATCTGTGCTCAGCACCAACTATTCCAACGCATATTCCGGAGTGAAACGTTGCAACGATGCCCTCCACTATATGTTTGATTTCTGGACACCGAACACTGATCTGGAGCTCGCTCACCGCAATCGTTACGAGTCGGAGGCACTGGCATTACGTGCGTTCTACTACAACCAGCTATGGCACTGGTGGGGCAACATCGTATACTACGACAAGAACCTCTCAGGCGACTTCCTCGGCACGCAATATACCGCCGATGAGGTGTATGAGTTCATAATTAAAGACCTGGAGAAGGTTATTGCCGACAATTATCTTCCTGAGAAATGCGAAGGCGGGGAATTAGGACGCGTCACCAAGCACTTCGTATATATGCTCTACACAGAAATTGTGATGTATCAGAACGACCAGAGCCGCAAATCCAAGGCATTGGGCTACATGGAGGAGATCATCAACTCCGGCAAGTATCAGCTGATGAATGATTTCTCGGCTATTTGGGACGTGACGGGAGAATGGTGCTCAGAGTCAGTGTTTGAAATCAACTACTCCGACTATCTTGCCAACCGTAACTGGAGCTGGGGCGGCACCTGCGGCGGCACTGTGGTGCCCTGTATGATTCTGCCGCGTGGTTATTCAAGCGCAGATGGCATTCACGACAATACAGGCTGGGGCTTTGCGACAGTGCGTAAGTCTACGTTTGATTCTTACGATGCAAATGATAAGCGTCGAGATGCAAGTATATGGCAGCCTGAAGAGGGTTCTTATCAGAAGGGCTTCCAGGACACCGGCTATTTCCTTGCGAAATATGCAGGCAAGATCGGAGGCAATTCCGGACAGATTGCCGATGCAGTCCTCAACTACAACAACAACCTGCGTCTGTATCGCTTCTCCGAGGTGCTTCTGAATGCTGCGGAGCTTGGCTCGTCGAACGCACAGAGATACCTTGATATGGTGCGCTCACGTGCCGGACTTGAATCTGTGCCCGCCACACTCGACAACATCATTCAGGAACGCGCATGGGAATTCCTCGGTGAGGGGAAACGCTATTGGGATCTCATCCGCACCGGTCTTGCAAAAGATCTCCTTGTGAAAGGGAATGAGATTCCTGACGACCGCACAGGCAACTACACCGACAACAAGAAATATCTCCCCTTCCCGCAGGATGAGATTGACATGTGTCATGGCACTCTCAAGCAGAATGACCAGTATTTCCAGTAATCCTTAGAAATTGAAAAAATGAAAAAATCAAATATCATCTTCAGGAGCAGCGTCATGGCAGGAGCAATCCTCATGTTCAGCGCATGCTCGCAGGAATCGGTCTTCCAGCCGTCGATGGCAGGCTTGCCGAAAGCCTCCGACTATAAGATCGGCATTGCGGTTGACGAACTCAATAATGTGGAACTCAATATCCTCGATGCCAATGGCAATAATGCTAAGGGCGTATATCCGATATGGTATGTCAACGGCAGCACCCGTCCCTCCACATCCCTCACTTACCGCGATCTCATAACAATCGCCGGAGATTATCCGGTTGAGATGAAGGTGGGAAATGCCAACGGCGTGTCTGAAGGCACCGTCAACGGCACCATCCATATAGCCAACACAATCTTCGATTTCACCCCCTATATGAAGGCGTTGACCGACAACTCCTCGAAGGAATGGTCGGTCGACGGAACAAAGGATGGCAACATCGGTTGCGGTCCCGACGGCAGCAATCCCACCGGATGGTGGAATGGCGGACCGGGTGCGAAAGAGGCAGAGGGTCTGTATGAGAATATCCTTACTTTCGGTGATAACGGAGGCGAGTCATCCGGCACTTACACTTTCAATCCCGGAGCGTCAGGCACAATCTACGTAAATAAGGGGGTAAATTCTCTTCCCGGTCTTGAGGTCAACAATCCGAATGACGATAACGACTTCCGTGTGACTGTCGGAGAGGTGCAGACTACGTTCACACTCTCTCCGGAAGGAGCCAACCTCTATCTTGTGCTTCCCGCCAACACCCCGTTCCCCTACGTTCCGACAGAGGCGGCTTTCGCTAATCCCAGATATCGCATAGCTAATTTCAGCAAGAGCGAGATCACGCTTGTTCAGGAGTGTGAGGGAATAGCATGGCAGTATATCATCGCGCCGAGGGCGGAAGACACCTCTTTCAAGGGATTCAAGTATGACAGCGAATTTAATATGTGGAAAAACGCCAATATCTCTTTGGCATCCACATGGTTCTCTCCCGGCGACTGGTCAGGCGGTCTTGAACCGGACCTGCTTGAAGTAGCGAACGATAAGATCACGCTCCACACTCCGGCAGCCATGGGCAATGATCAATGGCAAGGTCAGGTGCATATCGAGACTGACATTGAGGTTTCGGCAGCAGAGACATACGACTTCTCATGTTACATTGATTCTCCCGTAGATAGCAAGGTGACTGTCAAGGTACAGCAGATTGGTGACGACAACGTTCTGTTTGAGGGCACGGCGGCACAGCAGCCATTTGAAAGCGGCGGCTCATGCTACTACTTCTCCGATCTCCCCGGATTTGACGGCGTAATGAAGATAGCGTTCGACTTCGGCGGTTATCCTGATACAGACTTCGTAGTCTCCGGTATAGTCTTCAAGAAGCATTCCGATGACGACGGCACAGTCCTCCCGACTCCGGGAGAGGAGGAGCCGGAAGCTCCGGTAAGCTGGGTTGATGTCAACAGCGATGACAATATTTTCCATGGCTGCACTTATGAGAATACCTACTATTATGCTCCGGGATGGGCACAGATAGATAATCCGGAACTCGTGGAGGAGGCAAACTCTTGGACCCTCACATTGCCTGAGGCTACTACCGACCAATGGCAGGCACAGTTCGCGTTCAACTCCGACATGACCACAAGCGCAGATAAGAACTATGACTTCCGTGTGACCTTCAATTCCAATCAGGATCTTCCGGGCGTGACATTCAAGTGCGTGTCTTCTGAAGACGACAATATCTTCTATATGGCAGACCGCGTTGTAGTGGAGGCGTATGATGAGGTCACATATAAATGGGTTAACCTCCCGGGCATCGACATTGAGAAGATGAATATCGTTCTTGATTTCGGCGGTAATCCGGCAGGCACCAAGGTGACGGTCAAGGATATAATCGTGCAGGAACACCGTGATTGATGATATGGTTGCACAATAGATAAGCAAAGTTATAAAATCTAAGGAATCAGATTGAGTTTTAGGTAATAGTGGCTCCTCTGTCATCCTTGAACAGGGGAGCCATTCTTATAAATAATAATAAAAAATTACAGAACGTCATTTATATGAATAAGTTACAGACATCAGTCGTATGCGGAGCTTCCGCATTGTTGCTCGCTTCTATGGCTTGGAGTTGCGCACAGAATGTCGATGCCACCACAGAGGAGGTGACGTTTGTTCAGGTAAAGGGTCATGATCTTATCAAGCCTGACGGGGAGAAATTATTTATCGTAGGCACGAATCTCGGCAACTGGCTTAATCCGGAGGGATACATGTTCGGATTCCAGCGTATGAACGCGCCACGACAAATCAACGATCTCTTCAGCCATCTTGTCGGTCCGGATGCAGCAGCTGAGTTCTGGCAGCAATTCAAGGATAACTATATCACCCGCGACGATATAGAGTATATCGCATCTACGGGCGCGAACACCATCCGTCTGCCATTCCACTATAAACTCTTCACAGATGAGGACTACATGGGTCTCACATCCTCACAGGATGGATTTGCACGTATTGACAGCGTTGTCAGCTGGTGCCGTGATGCCAATCTCTATCTTATCCTCGATATGCATGATGCCCCCGGCGGACAGACAGGTGACAATATCGATGACTCCTACGGCTATCCGTGGCTTCTGGAGAGCGAGAAGAGCCAGCAGCAGTTCTGCGATATATGGCGCACGATAGCCGACTATTACAAGAATGAGCCTGTGATTCTCGGTTATGAGCTTATCAACGAACCTATAGCCACATATTTTGATAATCAGGATGAGCTTAATGCCAAGCTGGAACCTCTTCACAAGAGATGCGTGGCAGCTATCAGGGAGGTGGATCCCAACCACGTTATATTGATAGGAGCACCACAATGGAACAGTAATTTCGAGCCGTTGAAGGATACTGACTATGATCCGCAGCTCATGTTCACATGCCATCGTTACGGCGGCGACCCGACACCGGCAGCAATACAGTCATACATCGATTTCCGCGACAAGAGCAACCGTCCAATGTATATGGGCGAGATCGGTCACAACACTGATGAATGGCAGGCAGAGTTTGTAAAGACGATGAAAGACAATAATATCGGTTATACATTCTGGCCCTACAAGAAGCGCGAGAACAGTTGCATGATGGGCATACAGATGCCGGAGGAATGGGAAGAGGTTGTCCGTTTTGCAGAGGGTCCGCACCACACGTTTGCCGAGATAAGAGAGGCTAAGCCTGACAGGGCTAAGGCAAAGGTGGCTCTTGACAAATTCATAGAACAGTGCAAGTTGAAGAACTGCGTGCCACAGGAGGGTTACATCACTTCAATGGGACTTAAAGTGCCGCAGGCAAAATAATATCGGTTGCGAATCAAGATAGATGATATGCGTCTGAGGAAAGGTTACTGACGACTTCATACATAACTCAGATGCGGTTGCCGGAAGGGAAATGTTTCTCTTCCGGCAATTTGTTTTATAAACAAATTTGTATGAGATATTTAATGAATTTTAACCAATCTATATTAAGTATTTCGTTGTTTCGTTAAATAATTAGTTTTAACTTTGCATCATCTGTTTTGGGTAAGTGGGGCTTGCGAAACTTCAGTAAATTACCCGTTTTTCTAACTAAATTTAAAAGTATGAAGAGATTTATCACTGCTGTAATTTTATTTACAACCATCTGCCACATGATTTCGGCAGAAGAGCGACATGAGGCATTTCTTAAGGCACAGTATGAACAATGGTCTATTCTGGGAAGCGGTACAGGAAAAGAGTACACCAAGACTGATAAATTCATACTTCAGATTGGTGAGGGAACATCATATTATTATGACCCGCAGACGTATTATGTGGATTCCCTTATGAATGATCCCGTCGGGAGAGGGATATATGATGAAACTTTTTCCAAATTACTTAAGGAATCCCTGGCAGATAACTCTGGAAATTTATTCCAAAAATTGGATGAATTAGGATTGTCCGGAAAGAGCCGTTATCGTGCAATAAAGGATTTCCCGGAGAGTAAGATAACCGTTTATGATTGGATAAGTCCGGATTTCTATGAGTATAACGTGGATATGTCTGACCTGAATTGGGAATTGGCAGATTCCACCATGACAGTGTTGGGCTATGAGTGCAACATGGCGACTGCTGACTATCACGGACGCAAGTGGAAGGCTTGGTTTGCTCCGGAAGTGCCGGTGCAGGATGGTCCCTGGCAGCTCTGCGGGCTTCCGGGTCTTATAATGAAGGCGGTGACGGATGACGGACTTTTCGGTTTTGAGATAACAGGATTGGAAACCTGTAATGAGATGTTTAAGCAAACCTATATCAATAAGGATAAACTTTTCAAATCCAAGAGAAAATCCTATCTTAAAATGAAGGATTATGGCAGACGGAATAGGGGGGCAATGATAAGTGCGATGACCAACGGTAAGGTCAATCCTAAGAATGCAGACTATAAGGGTAATGACGATTTCATGGAAACCGATTATCACGAATGAATCTTCCGTAAATAAGCGCAATGCTGTACTAAATGCAACCTTTTTTGGTTGCATTTATTTTTTATTGAAACTTGTCAACTTTAATGGAGAAAAGGAAGATTGGTCTGTAAAAATTTGTCGGTTTCAATTTTTTTTGTTCACTTCGCGATTCAGAATTTGAAGTTTATATGATTTCAAAGAATATTATTCTTTTTTGAGTTTACATTTTGTAGATTATATTTTGGATATGAATAATATATATAAGAGAATTGCGGAGAAACTTGGATTGAGGGAGAATGCCGTAAAGGCTACGGCTGAATTGCTTGATGAGGGGGCGACTGTGCCGTTCATCAGCAGGTATAGGAAGGAACGCACCGGATCGCTTGATGAGGTGGCGGTGCGTGGTATTGAGTCCGCTTTGAAATCGGAGCGCGAACTGGAAGCGCGGAAAGCGTTTGTGAAAGAGGCGATAGAGAATGCCGGTGCTATGACTCCGGCTTTGGAAAATGCTTTGGAGATTGCCGACACTATGACAGGAGTGGAGGATATATATGCTCCATTCAAACCCAAGAAACGCACACGCGCAACGATGGCACGTGAAAAGGGTCTTGAACCATTGGCTAAGATGATAATGTCGGGCAAACCTTCCGATTGCACATCTGCAGCTAACGGATTCGTAGGTAAGAATGGTGTGGAAGATTGCGAGGATGCCATAGCCGGAGCCGCCGACATAATAGCGGAATGGGCGTCGGAATCACCACGTCTGCGCAACATAACCCGCAACGTCTACCGTCGTAACGCATCCATCGTATGCCAGACAGTGAAGGGTAAGGAGAAGGAACTGTCCGACTCCCCATTGTCTGGATATGCCGACTTCTCACAGACTGTCAGGCGTATGCCCTCACACCAGTATCTTGCATTACGTCGTGCGGAGAGAGAAGGACTGGTAAGGGTGAAATATACGTTAGGGGATGAGGATGACCGTCTTGACGAGTCATTATGCCGTTCGTTCATGCCGCACGGAGCATCAAGGGATTGTGCCGGAGTTATAAGTGAGGCGGTGGAGGATGCTTCGCGAAGATTGCTGCGTCCATCCGTTGAGACAGAGATTTCATCCGACTTGAAAGAGGAGGCGGATAAGGTGGCCATTGACATATTCTCCGACAATCTCCGTCAGCTTCTTCTCGCAGCCCCGTTGAAAGGGAAGAGGATACTTGCTCTTGACCCCGGCTATCGCACCGGCTGCAAGGTTGTGGCACTCGATGCACAGGGGAATCTTCTTGAGGATACCGTCATCTATGCCGCGCCACCGCGTGAGGATATAGAAGGAGCCACACGCATATTGTCGCGTCTCATCAAGACTCATAGGCTGGATGCCGTCGCACTTGGTAATGGCACCGCTTCGCGTGAGACGGAAAGATTCCTCAAAGCAAGTGGATTGATGAATCCGGAGGCTATCTATATCGTCAGTGAGAACGGGGCATCCGTCTATTCCGCCTCTGATATCGCACGTAAGGAATTTCCCGACAAAGACGTGACAGTGCGTGGGGCGGTGTCGATAGGGCGTAGGCTGATTGATCCGCTTGCCGAACTTGTCAAGATTGATCCCAAGTCGATAGGGGTGGGGCAGTATCAGCATGACGTGGATCAGGGTAATCTTAAGAATGCACTTGATTACACAGTGATGAGTTGCGTGAATGCCGTCGGGGTGGATGTCAACACAGCCTCGGAAAAACTGCTGTCATACGTGTCGGGTATCGGTCCGGCACTGGCTGCAAACATCGTGGCATATCGGGCAAAGAACGGCGATTTCGCCACCCGTAAGGATCTGAAGAAGGTGCCACGTCTTGGTGACAAGGCATTTGAACTTGCCGCCGGTTTCCTGAGAGTGCCGGGAGGGAAGGAACCTCTTGACAATACCGGTATTCATCCGGAGAGCTACGGGGTAGTGACTGCCATAGCACGTCAGCTCGGAGTGAAACCTGGCGATCTGGCAGCCAATTCCGCACTCCTGGATAAGATTGACGTGAAAAAGATGGCATCACTCGGATTGGCTGGTGAGGAGACAATCACGGATATAATAGCCGAACTCCGCAAGCCGGGACGTGATCCGCGCATCGACGGCGACAATGAGGCATTCGTAGCGGGCGTCAATGATTTCGAAGAGTTACGTCCGGGGATGGTGCTTCCCGGTATCGTTAATAATATCACGGCGTTCGGAGCATTCGTGAATTTAGGTATAAAGGAGAATGGGCTCATCCATATCTCGCAGATGTCGCGTAAGCGCGTCAACAATGTGGGAGATGTGCTGAAACTTGGTCAGCGTGTTGAGGTGAAAGTGCTGGATGTAGATTCCGCTCGTCGGCGCATCGGGCTGTCGCTCATTTTATGACATGATATAACATGATATTTCATGATGTATCATGTCATATCATGATTTATCATGGTGCAACATAAAATCTCCAGAATAGGATTGCAAATCAATTGAAAATTATTAATTTTGGAAAACTTTTCTAACTGACCTTAAAATGAAAACTTCCGCACGTTCGGTGGTGCTTGGAGGAGTGGCAGTATTAAGCTGGTCCACTGTCGCCACCGCTTTCAAAGTCGCCTTGCGCAACATGACTGTATTCGAGATGCTTATAGTGGCATGTGCCACCGCGTTGCTGATATTCACACTGTGGATATTCGCTACCGGTTCATGGCGCGAGCTGCGAAGCCTTACCCCCACTTTGTGGGGACGTTTTGCCGTACTGGGGCTTGTGGCTCCCGTGGCATACTACTTTGTGCTCTTCACTGCCTACGATTATCTGCCGGCACAGATGGCTCAGCCCATCAACTATCTTTGGCCTATCGTCCTTGCCGTGCTCCTTGCAGTGTTTGCCCATCGTCCGATACCGCGTTCCAAATATCTTGGGATGTTTGTGTCGCTACTTGGTGTGGCACTCATATCATTGGGAGGAAGCGCGATCAACGGCAGTGTGTCGGTATTCGGAATCGTGCTGGCATTCGGTAGTGCATTCCTGTGGGCACTTTACTGGATTCTTAACGACGGGCTCAAAGATAAGGTGAGTGAGGGCACGTCGCTCTTCCTTACCTTCCTTTTCGGCATGGTCTATCTGCTGATAGGCACATTGTTCTCACCGTTGCAGCCGATGTCGACCGAGGCGTTGCTGTCGGGTGCCTACATCGGGGCATTCGAGATGGGCGTGCCGTTCATCTGCTTCGGTCTTGCAATACGCCACACTGATAACCCCGCTCTCATCAACCAGATGTGCTATCTCGCCCCGTTCCTGTCGCTCTTCTTCATATCCATAGTGCTTGGTGAGAGAATAGTGCCTACCACATACGGTGGTCTCTGTCTGATTGTAGGCGGTTTGGTCTACAACCAGTATTTTGCCGGAAGAAAGACAGCTAAATCATTAAACTGAAATTATAGATGGGTATGAAACATATCATAATATTGGCTCTGGCTGCAGCTCTGTCATCATCGGCAACTGTCATTGCCCAGGGCACTCTTGAGGATTACAACCGGGCATACAGCCTGTCGAAGAGATATAATTACGGACAGGTGCCCAACGGACGTATCTATCCCCGGTGGATAGACGGTACTTCATGTTTCTGGTATATGGCTGATGATTCCGACGGGGCAAAGGTCTATACTCTTGTCGATGCCTCCCGTAAGGTTAGCCGACCGATGTTTGACCATAAGGCACTTGCCGCCGCGCTTTCATCAAACGGGGTGGCTGACGTGAAGCCGGAAGATCTCAGACTTGAACGTCTGAGGACCACCGGTGCCGCCGATACATTATGGTTTGAACGGGATGGACACGTATGGCAATACGTCAACCGCAAGAAAGGGGTGCTGACTGACCGTGGCACTGTACCACCGACTCCCGAACAGCCTCATTGGATGGTGGTGAATGAGGAGAAGGATGGTGCGCCTGTCGTGTCGCCCGACGGCAAGTATGAGGCTTTCGTGCGCGACAATAATCTTTGGGTGAGGAATCTGGCAGATAAGAAGGAGCGTCAGCTGACAAAGGATGGCACGCTTGCCAATTATTATTCATCCTATATCTATTGGTCGCCCGACAGTCGCAACGTCGCGCTCAACAAGATACGCAGTGCAGAGAAACGTTACGTCTATTATGTGGAGTCGTCTCCGGCACAGGGTAGCCAGCCGATACTGCATAAGCAGGAATATGCCAAGCCGGGTGATGAGTTGCGTTTCAAGCATCCTATCATTGTGGAGGTTGAGAGCGGACGTGTCATTTCCCCCTCCACCGACTTATTCCCCAACCAATTTGATCTTACGGCACTTGAATGGAACGCCGACAGCAGCGGAGTGACGTTTGAATATAATGAGCGCGGGCATAAGAATTACCGTATCCTTGAACTCTCTGCCACGGATGGCAGTGTGCGTCCTCTTGTAGATGAGAGTCATGATAAATACGTCAACTGGATACGCATTTTCCGTCATAAACTTGCAGACGGTAAGAGAATAATATGGAGCAGCGAGCGCGACAATTACAATCATCTCTATATGTATGACCGTGCCACCGGTAAGCCTACCCATCAGATTACCAAGGGTGACTGGTACGTGCGTGATGTGGTCAACGTAGATGAGGCGAACAGTAAGATATATTTCTCCGCCAACGGTGTCAACAAGGATGAGGATCCATATTTCATCCGCTATTACTCGATTAATTTCGATGGCAGCGGACTGACAGACCTCACTCCGGCGAAGGGCACGCATCGTGCGGTATTCTCTCCGGATTACAAGTATCTTGTAGATACATATTCCACCGTGTCAGATGCCCCTGTGACAGTCATCAGGGATGCGTCTGACGGAAAGGAGATCATGAAGGTGGCGGAAGCCGACCTGTCGCAGCTTATGGCAGCAGGATGGCAGGCTCCGGAGGTGTTTGTGGCTCCGGGACGTGATGGCAAGACCCCGATGTGGGGGCTTATATATCGCCCGTCAAACTTCGATGATACGAAGAAATATCCCGTGGTGGAATACATCTATCAGGGACCCGGCGACCAGTATGTGCCGAAATCGTTCATTGCCTATAACCGCAATATGAGTGCGTTGGCAGAACTTGGTTTTGTCGTAGTTATGGTTGACGGCATGGGCACCTCTTTCCGCACCCGTGAGTTTGAGAACGTCTGCTATAAGAATCTTGTGGATGCCGGCTTGCCTGACCATATCGCATGGATAAAGGCAGCAGGTAAGAAATACCCGTATCTTGATATTGACAGGGTGGGGATATATGGAGCGTCAGCCGGCGGTCAGGAATCGACTACGGCTGTGCTGCATTATCCGGAGTTCTATAAGGCTGCATATTCAGCGTGCGGCTGTCATGACAACCGCATGGACAAGATATGGTGGAATGAGCAATGGCTCGGTTATCCGATTGATGAGAGCTATATCAAGGCGTCAAACGTGGAGAATGCACATCTACTCAGCCGTCCACTGATGCTTGTTGTGGGAGAATTGGACGACAACGTTGACCCTGCATCTACAATGCAGGTGGCAGACGCGCTGATCAAGGCTAACAAGGATTTCGAGCTTGTTGTGCTTCCGGGTGTGCACCACACTTTGGGAGAGAGCTTCGGAGAGCACAAGAGATATGATTTCTTCGTGCGTCATCTTCTTGGGGTGGAACCCCCTAAGTGGGATGAGATTGAGTATTAGTTTATAGTTTAAGGTTTATAGTTTAAAATTCCTATATTCCCCTTTTAGGGGGTCGGGGGCTTCTTAATGGATCTAATAGAAATAGCAAAATATTTTAAGGTTGACGGACGGGTTGAGTCTGTCAAATCTGTTGGCGAGGGCTTTATCAACGACACTTATTTTGTTAAAGTGTCGAGTGCAGTGCCGGGTTATATCTTGCAGCGCAAGAATAGCAATGTGTTCAAGAATATACCGGAGATGATGAGCAATATCGATCGGGTGACGGCGCATATTAGCCGCAAGGTGAAGGAGGCGGGTGGCAATCCGTTGTTTGAGGTGCTGCATGTGGTGCCTACAAAGAGTGGAGAGTTATGCTACAAGGATGAGTCGTGCAATTATTGGGCAATGTCGAGACTCATACCCGATGTGCTGGCGATAGACCGCGTGTCGGATGCAGGGATAGCGAGGAAAGGTGGCATAGGTATAGGACGTTTCCAGCGTCAGCTTGCTGATTTCCAAGAAGAATTGTATGACACACTGCCCGGATTCCACGATATGCGTTTCCGTTTTGAGCAATGGGATGAATCCCTGTCGCGCGATGCCGCCGGAAGGAAGGATGCCGTCAAAGAGGAGATAGAGTGGATAGAGAGCCGCAAGGAGAGGATGATGGAGCTGAAGAGGAAGATAGAGGATGGCTCCATCCCGATGCGTGTGGCTCATAATGACACAAAGATCAACAATATCCTTTTTGATAAGAAGGGGGATGTATTGTGTGTCATTGATCTTGACACCGTTATGAGGGCACCGGTGCTGTATGACTTCGGCGACGCAATCCGTTCGTATGCCAACACAGGTAAGGAGGATGATAGTAATCTTGATAACGTTGAGATTTCGCTTGACATATTCCGCGGATTTGCGGAGGGCTACCTGTCGCAATGCCGTGAGGCACTGACCGATGCAGAGATTGATAACCTTGCATTCTCCGCACTCTACATCACGTTTGAACAAGTGCTCCGTTTCCTCATGGATTACATAGACGGCGATACCTACTACAAGACCCGTTATCCGGCGCATAATCTGGTTCGGGCTCGAGCCCAATACAAATTGTTGCGTAGCATGGAAGAGCATTACGAAGAGATGCAGTCAATAATCAGAATCATTGCTGCCGAATGATATTTTAGACTCTATAAATTTCAGGGGGCTTGCACATTGTGCAAGCCTCCTATATATGTGTAGGGTTGTCGTATTATTTTAGATTACACCCTGCCGGCGGTGCTATCTTGTCCTTGTGGCAACGGTCGATGATGTGTTGTATCCGGTCGGGCGTAGATGGATGGGATGAGAACATCTGTGCCATTCCATTGGTCTGTGCTCCCGCCTCCATTGATTCGAGTTTTGAGAACGCCATTGCCATTGACCAGGGATTCTTGCCGTTGGCTTTAAGGAAATCGTAGCCATAATCATCAGCGTTGCTTTCCTGCGAGCGTGAATATTTCGCACTTACGAGGGATGAACCGAGTTGGGCAAGTTGCGATTGCGACAAGGCGGCAGCCTGAGAGCTTGTGGAGGCTATCCCGTCAAGAATGGCGGAGTTGATCAGAGCCTGTTTGAAGGCATTTTTCGTGTCCTTATGAGCCACGTGACCTATCTCATGCCCGATTACTCCAAGCACCTCGTCGTCAGTCATACGATCCATCAATCCGGAATAGACCCTGACGCTTCCATCGGCACAGGCAAATGCGTTGACATCATTAGTGAGATACACCTTGAAATTCAGCGGTACACCATCGATTGAATTAAGACCGTTGGTGAGTCTTGCGAGTCGCTGCGCATATTGGTTGGAAGGGGGTGCCACCTTATTTTGCTTGTCGGAATATACGATATACTCATGCACATAATTCTGTATCTGACCGTCGGATATGGTTGCGGCCTCTATGGCTTTTGATGCCCCACTCATCAGGGAATCCATGTTGAGTGAAGAGCAGCCCGACAGAGCCACTGTGCTACCCATTGCGGTAGCTAAAAAGAGCGTGCGGAATGCGCGTCTGACAGAGATCTTATTTAATAATTTCATACGGTTCCAAAGGATTATGAGAAATTGTATAAATAAGTTTATGCAATTTCAATTTCTAAGAAAAATACAATAATTGAGTTACCGATATCACTCATATATACAACGTTTAAATCTCCATTCTGTTGAAAGACATGGTTTGATAAAAAAGAAACAGGATTCCGGTGCGGAGTCCTGTTCCCATATTGTATAGCGGATTTATTTATTTGTCTTGGAGGAATTTGTCGCGACGCGGATTCCAATCGGAATAGTCGACGGTATGTCCGCAGGTAGGGTAGATTATGAGTCGTTTCGGGGATGTGATGAGATTGTATGACGACATGTTGGTATGGGGTGGACAGGTGGGGTCTTGCAGCCCGATTCCCATCATGACGGGGCACTTTATCCTCCGTGCAAGATTCTTGATGTCGAAATATGACAGATTGCGATAGAGTGTGTCATCATCCAATCCTTTCAGCTTTGCCTCCTCCATTACCGGAGCAGCAGGCCAATTCACGATCTTGAAGTAATCCTTGTAGTCTGATAGGAATGGGATGTAGGGGCATATTGCCGCCAACCGGTCGTCAAGAGATGCGGCTGCAAGCGTCAACGCGCCACCCTGACTTCCCCCTTCAGCAAAAATCCTGTCGGTGTCGGTCTTTTCATATTGGGATATGAAATCAATGAAACGCACCGCGTCCATGAATGCACCCTTATAATAGTAGGAATCCGGTTTGTCAAGATTGTAGCGTATCCAGTCGCCGTAAGTGTTGTACGGCTGATTATACATCTGACCTCTCACGCCTGTCACAAACTCAATCAGATCGTCACGACCGTCAACGTCAAAATCCCAAGGCTGTGCGCCATATCCGTTGTAATATATAAGAGCCGGATATTTCCCGTCGGCAACCGGCACATAGAGTTTCCCCCGGATGGTTTCTCCTCCCCATGATTTCATCTCCACGTCGTAAGCCTTACGCTTCTTACCTGACTGCTTCTTATCAAGCACTACCTTGTATTCACCATCCACGGCAGCGAGTTCATTGAGCGCACGTTGCCAGAATGTGTCAAAGTCGGGTTGGCTGTCAGGCAAGGAGATGCAGCTGGTAGGTTCGTATCCTATGTTGAAACGGTGTATCACGTTGCCGTCATCCTCGATGAAGCATTTGTAGAAACCTGGTTGGGAGATAGGTAGGGTGAAGGTGAGGTTGATACTGTCGTTCTTAGGGATATTTATAACCCTTTCTTCGGAGAATATATCGCTATTCTCATCAGTGTCAGGAGTGACAAAGAAACGTATCTTGGATTCGTTGGCTCTGCTGAGGGAGTCGGCGAGAGAGAATTTTACGGTGGGGGTTTCCGGAGCATTCCACCAGAGGTCGTGGCTCAGGTCAACGTTCACCTTCAGGTCGGCTGCATCCATTCCTATAGCTAATGCTATGGAGAACACAGATAAGAGTAGTTTTTTCATTCGGAAGTGCAAGTGTAGATTACTTAATCTGAGATATTTTGATAACTCAGAGTGGTTCGGATTTATTTGTTGAGATAATATTTCACGAGTATAGCCCATGGCTTCAAGTCGGCGTCAGTCCATTCCGAGGCATTGGCAGAAGCTGACGGACGTAGCATAGAGCAAGTCTCATCCTTATTGCTGATAGACCATGCTATCCAGCTCAGACCGTTTTCATCAGCCATTTTCAGCCATTCTTCCCAAGAAGCAGGGTCGATTACGCCATCGCCGGTGTGCATCATGGATGCACATTCAGTTATGAATATAGGCAAATTATGTTTTAGTGCGTATTCTGCTTTTTTACGGTAGTCATCCTTATGGAATGCGGCATAATAGTGTAAGGAATACATGATATTGTCATAGTCTGTGATAGGATTATCAGCAGCCTTGTCTACATCCTGATCCCAGCGAGGTGTCGGGATTATAACGATTGAATTTGGGGCATATTTACGTATTACAGGAATTATCTCCTCGCCATATTGCTTACATTCACTCCATTCCACCTCCTGTGGCTCGTTCCATACTTCATATATCACGTTAGGAAGATTGCCGTATTTCTTAGCTACTGTGGTGAAAAATTCCTTAGCTAAGGGTAGGTTGTTTTCGTGGCTATGGAAATCGATGAGGACGTAGCTGCCAGATTTCACCGCGCCGGAAACTATGCTGTCGACACAGGCATAGGCAAGTTCCGGATTCTTTTCAAAGGATCGGTCGGTAAGGTCAAGCCCGATGGAGCAGCGCACAATGTCGGCACCCCATTCATTGACGACCTTATCGACAACAGAGGTATTATAGAACTGAGGCCATAGGCAATGCCATCCGAAACTTACCCCTTTCAATTGGGTAGGATTACCCGACTCATCGGTCAATTTGCCGTTTCCCACTTTCAGCCAACCATGTTTGTCTACTACGGAAGCCGATACGGAGCAAACCACCGAAAGGACGAGACATAATAAGATTTTTCTGAGAGTATCAGTTTTCATGATTATTTGGTTTTTCGGCGAAATTACGTAGAATCAACGAGTTTTCAAAATCCAAGTCATGATAGGGCAATAAATAGATAAAATAGTGTCATAATCATGCTAATCTTGACTAAATTTTTACAGTGGAGTTTTATTTTGGGAAGACAAGTTTGTTTGTAAAGAATAAATGTTATAAATTGCAAACAAAATGATAGCACTATGGAAGCAACTATTCAAAAGAAAGCCACTATGTTCCGTTTGAATGTAGACTTGGTAGACCGTCTGAAAGAAATGGCGAGGCGAGAACATCGTAGTCTCAATAATTTTGTTGAGTGCATACTTCTTAATGTCGCATATAATGAACCGAATGAGGTGACAAAGGCAGCCATAGAGGAGGCGCGTAGCGGCAAATTTCGGGATGTACCGTCTGTTGATACATCCTCTGTTGAAGCAATGTTCAAATCTATGGGATTATGAATTATTCTGAAACTTCGATCAGCGATTTCCCGAAGAATGTTGAAAGTATGGCAATTGTACGGAGTGTGAAATTGTGTTGACCACTTAGCCAACGGGTAATTTCGCTTGGTCGTTTGTCAAGAGCTCTGGCAAGTTCCACCTTACTTATACCTTTTTCGTGCATCAATGCATCAAGTTTATCAGACACTCCCATTGTGAGCCTGATTTCTTCCTTTATCTCAGGAGATACATTAGAGACGACCTCCCTGAACCATGGCTGTATCGTTTTCATATCTCAAAATTTTATCAACGACAAAGATAATAAATCTGTTGTGCATTATGTATAACAGATTTATTTTACTGCTATTTTATTTAATAGAATAGTTAGATATCGTTTTTTGAGAAAAGAGTGGTGTTGGGATTTATTTTTTGATTTTGACTTGGAAATTACGGAAAAAATATGTAGTTTTGCATATCGATATTATATCAAAATAATATCATAAATCAAAACAAAAAAACTATATAACTATGTCAAATTCAATTTCAAATCCCGGTCATGAGTACCGGTATGCCGGAAAGGTGCTTCCCGGTTTCGCTATGCTGACGCTGCTCCTGACGTTTCTGCTTGTGTCGATAATCGTACCATTGCTGATATGGGCGGAGAGCAATCCCGGTATCGCGGTTGCAATAGCCCTCCCATGTACTCTCATCACCCTCATAATGTGTATAGGCTTCTTCACTCAGCAGCCAAACCAGACGCGCGTCATGATCTGGTTCGGTACGTATCGTGGTACATTCGGAGAGACCGGTTTCTATTGGGTAAATCCATTCATGAGCCGCAGGAAGATGTCGCTCCGTATCCGCAACATGGACATTGAGCCGATAAAGGTGAACGACAAGATAGGCAATCCTGTCATGATCGGTATGGTACTTGTGTGGAAGGTGAAAGATACGTATCGTGCCGTATTCGATATTGATTCACCCGATGATGAGGTTCTGGAAAAGGGTAAGGATCTAAAGATAGTCAATGGCAAGGACAAGGCTCTGTATTCATTCGTTAGGATTCAGAGTGATGCCGCACTTCGTGAGGTGACGGGTCATTATGCCTACGACAATGAGACAGCCGACAGTGCTTCGGAAGAGATCACATTGCGTTCGGGTGGACATGAGATCAATGAGCGTCTGGAGGAGAAACTTAACGAACGTCTGTCAATGGCTGGTATAGAGGTGGTGGAGGCGCGTATCAACTATCTTGCCTACGCTCCGGAGATTGCCGCCGTCATGCTTCGCCGCCAACAGGCGTCGGCTGTGATAGCTGCGCGTGAGAAGATCGTGGAGGGAGCTGTCAGCATGGTCAAGATGGCACTCGACGATCTGGAGAAACAGGATGTTGTTACGCTTGATGCCGAGCGTCGTGCCGCCATGGTGAGCAATCTGCTTGTGGTGTTGTGCGCCGACGAGCCTGCCCAACCGGTAGTCAACACAGGCACACTATATCAATAATAGGGATATGCCTGAAAAGCAGCCTCAGAAAAGTTTCCTGTTGCGTCTTGACCGACCGACCATGGATGCACTCGAACGTTGGGCAGCCGACGAGTTCCGTTCTGTCAACGGTCAGCTTCAATGGATAGTTGCCGACGCGCTCCGACGCGCCGGACGCAAACCAAAACCGTAATCAAATCTACGGAAATCATAATCAAATATGCGGCTTCCGATTCATCCTGAAAATGAATCGGAAGCTGTCGTTTATATCTGGTCTTAACCGGAATGATATGAGTCTAAGTATTGATATTTGTAAAGTAAATTATTTTGGTAGGGGAAACAATAAAAAATGGAATCCTTATTGGAAAAACGGCATATTTAACAAATTTTAAGTTGGAAAAACGGCAAAATTAACAAAATTCTTGTTGGAAAAGCGGCATAAATAGCTAATTTTGTATTGGAAAAGCGGCATGCTTTAGATTATTAATTTGAAAATAAACAGATTATGTTATATAGAAAGATTAAAGGATATATTGAAAATTTTTATGAGACATCAGGCAATGCGCTAATGCTGACCGGTGCCCGTCAAACGGGTAAAACTTACTCCATTAGAAGTTTCGGGAAAAGTTTCAAGAATTTTATAGAGATTAATTTCATAGAAAATAGTGATGCAGTTGAAATATTTAGAGATATTACATCTGCTGATGAGATTCTACTTCGGTTGTCAGCTCTTATAAATATCCCACTTGAGGAGGGTAAGACGCTAATATTTTTTGATGAGGTGCAGTGTTGTGAAAATATCGTGACAGCAATAAAATTCTTAGTGGATGACGGACGATTTCGTTATATACTTAGTGGGTCATTATTAGGAGTGGAATTGAAAGATATCAGGTCAGTGCCGGTGGGATATATGTCGATAAAAGAGGTTTTCCCTTTAGACTTTGAGGAATTTGTAATAAATTTGGGAATATCACAATCAGTTTTGGATAAACTTAGGAATTTCTGGGATTCTCGTTCGGAAGTGGATTCTGTCGTTCATGCCAAAATGATGCAATTATTCAGATTATATGTAGTTGTAGGAGGGATGCCGGCAGCGGTTGCAGAATACATTTCGACAAGTAACTTGAATAATGTGCTGAATGTACAGAGAGATATAGTCACTCTTTATCGGATGGACATATCAAAATATGCACAAAGAGATAAACTTAAAATAAAAGAGATATTTGATTTGGTGCCTTCAGAACTTGATGCCAAGAATAAGAGGTTTATTTTAAAACGGTTAAACGAGCATGCTAAATTTGAGAGGTATCAAGATAATTTCTTGTGGTTGAAAGATGCGGGTGTAGTTATCCCGGTGTATAATGTTGAGGAACCGAAGATGCCATTAAAATTGTCAGAGACTCGTAATCTGTTTAAACTATTTTCCAACGATGTTGGACTACTTGCTTCGCAATATGTGGACGGCATACAATTGAAGGTGATAACCGGTGATCCTTCTGTCAACTATGGATCGGTTTTTGAGAATGTGGTTGCACAGGAATTGCTGTGTCATGGACTGACGCCATATTATTACAATAATAAGAAACGTGGAGAAATTGACTTTGTGATATCAATTGGATCATCAGTGCTTCCAATAGAAGTAAAATCCGGGAAAGATTATCAACGTCATAGCGCATTGTCAAATTTGATCAATGACTCACCGTATGAATTTACAGAAGCGTTGGTTTTGTGTAACGGGAATTTTGAGAATATTGGTAAAATTGTATATGCCCCCATCTATATGATTATGTTTATCCAACCGCAAACTGAAGGCATAGGAATATACAAAGTGGATTTATCCGGACTTGTGTAAGCGATTTTGCGAGGGAAATTTGTAGGTAAGCGGGATTATTGTTTAATTTGTGGAAAAATCTATTTGTCATGGTATTATCTCCGTTGGAATTGGAATATGTCAGTGTGATTATCTGTGTCCCGCTGTTCGCTTATCTGTGGTATCGTTTCTTTTTATGGAGCATCAGATGTAGCGGGAGGCTTGCCAAGGATGCTAAGCCGGCTTCTGCTAAGAATCCTGAATTGCAAGATTCCGATAATTCGGATTCGAAGTCAGTCATGGAGGGTCTGATAAAGACCGTAAATGGCGTATTGGATGTTGCAGGAGCTGTATCGTTAGTAGTGATGGATATAATCATTATTAAGGCTGCTCTGTTGAATGATGGGGCGAGATGGACGTTTGTTGTTCTGATGCTGTTGGCTACTGTAGTGTCTTCACTATTCTGGTGTAAGGTGACAAAGGTCAAGAAGGAAAGGATTGCGTATATTGCTGGGCTGATTATGATGTTCCCTATGGCAATGATGGGTACTAACAGTCTGTTGAGATGGGTCTTGCCCGATGTGGTTACGATTGCGGTAGGGGAGTCGGGAGTGAGGACGCAGACGAGCTACGAATGGTGTGCGGGCAACGGCACAAGGTTGACCGGAAGCTATATCGACAATCAGACATTGGATACGCTCTATCGTGTGGTGGTGGCGTATGCACTTCCAGAAGAGGATACAAGGAATGTATATTGCGTCACAGGGGAGTTGCCCCCTGATAGCCTAAGCAAAATGAAAGGTAGGGCAGACTATTATATGCTACCTATCCCACCATGGATGACACCGTCACACAATAGATGGGGACGTTACAGGACGAAACGGGTGTTTGTGGTCAACAAACTTCAGCTTCTGCGCTTCGTCAATGACTATGACATGAGCATCTTCGGACTGAAGCCGCATCTGAAAGTCAATTCTATCAGCGAACCGCGCGACCGACCGGTAAATCCTGATAAGAGGGAACTATTTGAATACAGAGATATATTATACAACGCGAAATAATGAAGTGCACCCCAAAGGCTCATACGGAGGATAACCGTCCAAGTTAGCTTTTGGGGTGCAGATCAGCATTATTGCGTTGCAATCAGTCAATAAGTCCAATCGGGAGAAATCACTTCTCTGTAGTTTTTTTCAGCGTGAAGTAGATGATATCCTTGGTCTTGTCTATGCTGATTGAGTCAATATTTTCACATTTTATGGCTTTTAACTCCTTCTTTGAGATCTTTTTCCCATCTACCATAATCGTGATCTCAGGAGAGTTGTGTTTCCCATCAGGTGTGAGGATATGGGAATTTTCAAAAGAATCCTCTTCCTTTAATGTCACGCAGGTTCTATCCGGATTCCGGAATACGGAAATCCTCTCAATATCTTCCGGCTTTATCGAATTTAGCTCAGATTCGCTTACCTCTTTTCCATCAATATAGTATTTGGGGGCATTTTTGATATCGGGGTTATCTTTCGGGATAACAATGGAGATCGGATTTTCGGCCTTAATCACTGAATCGGTAATGGAATATTCACCATTCACTTGAAGCATAAAGCCCGGTTTTTCCGCGCAGTCTTTCACATCCGAAGAAAAATTTGTAACTTTGTCGGGAAGCATCCGGCTGTTGTCGATGGTGCTTATTGCAGCCTTGGCTTGCGGCAATGCCGCCGCCATCAGAGCCAGCCCTAAGGCAGGCATGAGCGCAAGAGCCTTCAGACGCTGCTCTCCGCTTGATTTTGATTTGTACATCATGGTGATACGTTTTTTAAGTTTACTATGATTCAGGCTGTTGGCAAGTGACGGGAATCTCGCGCCAACAGCCTTTTTTATCAACAACATCTGATATTCACGCGGGTCATGACCGGCATTAATCACCGCCATGTCAGCCTGATATTCATGCACAAGCATCAGTTCATCACGCATGAACCATGCGGCAGGATTAAACCAGTTGATTATGATTACCGCTTGCGCCAAAAGCAGGTCAAGCCAATGAAAGGACGATATGTGGTGGAATTCATGTGTGGCGATTGCAGAGGGACAAGCGTCATAGTCTGCACGATTCATCACCATATACCGCATCCAGCTGAATGGAGCAAGCGAAAAGTTATCGGTCAATACCAATATAAACCCATCCTTGCGATATTTTCTCCCTTTCGCTATGACGTGGATGATTCTTGTCCAAGTAATGATTGAGTGTAGCGCACATATCGACATGCCGATGACAAATATCCATATCAGTATTGTGCCCCATATCGGTTGAGAGGGATAATTTCCCGAATTAGTTAATGAGATGGGGTGGTTAGCGATTTCAGTAAATGTAGTCGTTACCGCTACGCTTGACATCTTATCCGCAAGCTGCATCAACGGATAGGTAGAGAAAGATATGATATATATTGACAATATCACACCCCGGTTGAAAGCGAGCTGCTTCTCACCTGCGAGAAACAGCCGATAGGCGCATAACAGAATTGCGAGTATCAATCCGCTTACCAAAGAATATGTAAGGAAACTTCCCATAATAGTCCTGATTACATGATGATTCAATCTGTCTGTCCGTTTTTCCGTACAGACGACTTTCTCTCTACCAGATCAAGAAGTTCGCGCAGTTCATCGGCAGAAATCTTGTCATCCGCCACTAAAGCTGATACCGCGCCATAGTAGCTCCCTTTGAAATAGCTTTTGATGAATCTGCTGAAACTTGATTTGCGGAAATCCTCCATTTTCGCTACGGCATAATATCTATAGGCGCCCCCCGCCACCTCATGATTCACGAATCCCTTAGCTTCAAGACGCCGTATCACGGTAGAGACCGTGTTGAAATGCGGACGTGGCTCAGGATACAGTTCCAAGAGTTGGCTGACCGGCATCGGACCATGTTCCCAAAGCAACTGCATCAATTCCTCCTCCTTATCCGTGAGGCGTTTCTTCTGATTGTCATTCTTCATAATCGTCATATCCTTGCGTTAACTACTTTTGTAGTTTTATGTTGCAAAGATAATAACTATCCTTGTAGTTTTGCAATATGAAAACCCTCAATTAACAATAATTAACCATAAATGGTTTAAGGTTTAAAGTTTATGGTTTATTGTCATTAAATTATTTATAATTAAAAGATTCGTAGATTTCCGTGAATCTTAAACCTTAAACTATAAACTGTAAACCTCTGAAGTGCAGCTTGCGAAACTTCAGTAATGTTATCAGAAATTGAATCTGACGGTGGCGACACACTCTATCGGGCGAAGACTGTAGGAATATGTCGTTATGTCGAGAGTGTTGTAAAGGGTGTAGCCATAATTCCTGAGGTTGGTGAGATTCCTGCCCGACAGGGTGAAATCAAACTTACGAAGTTTATACTTTATCCCGGCATCCACGAAGAGATTCGACTTGTAGTTATCCTCTGCAAGCTGCGACCTGTTGAACGACAGATTGCCATATATCTCCAATCCTTTTACCGGGAACACCGACACCTTACCATTAACCATAATCTCTGAAAGATTATTGTCGGGCATGAAGCCATGGAACGAATTACGTGTGTAGGAATATGAGAAATTACCGGTAAGCGTCAGCATATCGTTCAGCAGATCCGATTCCGCCGACAATGAGGTGGTATATATGTCATTACGGGTCTTGATTACATTTCCCGAACGCATACTCTCCCTGCCTATCGACATCCCGGTGACGTTCAACGAGAGACGGCTGTGCCATGAATACACATGCTTTATGGCAGTCGCCATGAAATTAGTCATATCGGAATGAGAGTCAAGATTGACTGATGAACTCGATGTGCCATCCTGACTGACATCATACACGGATGTGGAATTGACGGTCTTGTAGGAATAAGACACCGACCCGCGCATGATAAATCCACGCATCTGGTCCTTATACGAATATCTCAACGTTGCCGACTTGTTGAGCGACTCTATGAGGCTGCCCGTGCCGAGGGTCGTCCTGTTGCGGAACGTGGTGTAGATGGGATTCTCAATGAAGTTGCGTATGTCGCCTGTGTCGTGCCGCCATCCGGCATTAAACGTGATTTCGTTGTTTCTTAAGAATTTATAAAACAGGTCAAGATCAAGATTCAGGTAGAATTTATTGAATCTGTGAGATTTCTCCGACACGATATCCGTATATCTGATATTCCGCCATTCCAACGGCAATGTCGCCTGTAAGACAATCTTTCCGCGTATCACATACTTGTAATATGGAGCCAACCCCAACGATAGGTTATGACCGGAAATATCATTCCTGCCGGCAGACTCCCTACCATTGACCGCATTGGAGAGGAAACTGTCGTAATCGATATTGAATGTGGCATCTGTGCCCACCTGCGACCTGCGCGACGTCTCCCAAGAGAATCCTGTTGTCTCCATATTATGGAAACTGCGTCCTGTCACGTCCTGACGCAACGTCATCCCCCCGGTCGCGGCATCATACGCCGAGATATGATTCATCGGGGTGTTGCTGAACGACGTCCGGGAATCCAGTTTATACACTTTCCTGTTGCGGTTGGCTATGACCGACAGATTGTTGTTAAACGCATAATTATCCCCCTTCATTCTCTGGTTGATTCCGGATGTATTGATTATGTCATAGTCATTGTTGTCAAACCTCCCCTTGAAAGTAAAATGATCCATCAGATACAGACCGTTGGAATTCTTCTCTATCTTCACGCCCGCATTGACCGAATGTTTCTTGATTCCATTGTCTACACTCTCAGAATATATCGGGTTGGCCATGTCGGTGGCAAGATATTCAGTGGATGAATAGCTGTCGTAGCCGTCGTCATCCTGACCGTATGACGCATTGAGGGTCAGTGTCAGCTCTTCCCTCAATTTGAAGAGGGTATTGGTAGTGGCGTAAGCAGATTTGTTAAGTATGTAGCGCGATCCTTTTATTGAAGGCGCACCAAAAGGCTTCACAGGGAATGAGGTGAATGCATTGTCGCCCGACTTCTTGTCGGCAACATAGTCATTACCCCAATTATTCCCTTTTGCCGACACAATCGTCTGATTTTTCGGAGAGATAAACATGGTGTAGAGATTCGCGCCCCATAGTGTCTCATCGCCATACCCGCCCGTGGCAGACACATATCCGACCGGCTTCAGCATACTCCCTTTTTTCAGTTTCAGGTTCAATGCCGCACTCTTTGACTCCACCACGTTCTTCAGGGCTTTCTTCGGCTGGTGACGCTCATACACGCTGACTGCCGCCACATCCTGCGGCTTTATGTTCTGCGATGCCACGGCGTAGTTGCCCCCCATCAGATTCAGACCCTCTATATAGAAATTGTTGATCGGTTCCCCATCGTACGAAATGACTCCGGTCTCGCTCACCTCAATGCCCGGTAGCTTCTTTATGACATCCTCAATGCTGCGGTCACCCTTACCGGTGTGTGCCGCCACATCGTATGTGATGGTGTCACCCTTTACTCTGACACGCGGAGCCTTTACCACCACCTCCTTTATCTGGTAATGCTCCGGAGTAAGCACCGCATATATTGAATCCGTCAGCGACTCGACTGTGATCTCTTTATGTCCGAAACTTTTGGAAGCGAAAGTCAGCAGAGCAGGCAGTGTGATCGTGTCCGCCTTTACGGCGAACGATCCATCTCTTTTGGAATTGGCAAAACCCTTTACCTTCGTATCCTGATAAAGGCGTATTATTATTCCGGCAAGCGGATTACCCTCCGTGTCGGTCACTCTCCCTTTTACAATCACACCGGCATTTACCGTCGGCAACAGAAACGCCAACAGCAGCACCATTGCCGACAATATATTCCTTAGTATCTTCATAATATTTACACAGGCATAATTGGTTATGACAACAAGCATAGCAAAAGCATACCTAATTATTCTGCCCCCACGATTTCGATAGGGGCATAGAAACGCCTCTTATTGCTCCTGCGCAATCGCTTCAGTTCCTCCTCCGGCTCAAGAAGCATACCGGAGTCCGCAATGATTTTTCCGAAATTCTCACAGTAATCCTTCTCCGCCTTCTGCGCGAACTCCCTCGTTCGGCGGCTGTACAGTGAATCTACATACCCCATCGGATAGACATCATCCTTCGTGCCGATTGCCTCTATCTTGTGCTGACCCGACGCATCCTCCATTTTCAGTATCAGCCCCGGCAATCCGCGGAATTTCCATGGTCCGGCATCAACAGGTATATCGGAATACCATGCAGTCCATTCCCGTCCGCGCCATTTTACCCTTGCCTTCCGGCAACGATAGCCTATGACATCCTCCTCGCCATCCTCCAATTCCCATGCAAATTCCGGAACAGGCTCTGAATAACGGTTGCAATACCAAAATTTATTATAATAGTAATCAAGGGTATTTGTTTCAAGATTTATTATGACATCCTGAAGTGTTTCTTCAAACTGCCGTGCCCATTCCACATACTCCTCATGATTAGGCTTGAAATCCGGATTACTCATAAATGTGGAATCACATTGATAATCGTCATAGCCACCATACTTATGGAAGCGCCTGCCAATAGAGAGCATCTCGTATGTGACTCGTGGATTCTTCTTATATGGATCCACAGCAATATGAACATACACCACCTCATTATATGCCGTATCAACCACATTGATGCTTGTATGGTGTAATTTAAGTAACTCTCCCCTGCATATTAATACAGAGAAAAATATTATTACCAATATGAACAACCGATTTTTCATATATCCCATGGATTAAAAATAGAAAATATTGGCACACGCCAGATGTACGGATGCTATTCTGCACCCACGATTTCGATAGGGGCATAGAACCGCCTCTTCTTGCTCCTGCGCAGGCGTTCCAGCTCTTCAGCCGGTTCAAGAAGCATACCGGAGTCTGCAATGATCTTTCCGAAATTCTCACAATAATCCTTCTCCGCCTTCTGCGCGAACTCCCTCGTTCGGCGGCTATACAGTGAATCTACATACCCCATCGGATAGACGTCATCCTTCGTGCCGATTGCCTCTATCTTGTGCTGACCCGTAGCATCCTCCATCTTCAGTATCAGCCCCGGCAGTCTGCGGAATTTCCATGGTCCGGCATCAACCGGTATATCGGAATACCATGCAGTCCATTCCCGTCCGCGCCATTTTACCCTCGCCTTCCGGCAACGATAGCCTATGACATCCTCCTCGCCATCTTCCAGTTCCCATGCAAATTCAGGAATCGGCTCAGAATAACGGTTGCAGTACCAAAATTTATTATAATAATAATCAATGGTATTGGTCTCAAGATTTATTACGACATCCTGACGCGTGTCTTCAAACTGTCGTCCCCATTCCACATACTCCTCATGATTAGGATTGAAATCCGGGTCACTCATAAACGTGGAATCCATCTGATAATCGTCATAACCTCCATATTTATGGAAACGTTTACCTATGGAGAGCATCTCGTATGTGACTCGTGGATTCTTCTTATATGGATCCACAGCAATATGGACATAGACAACCTCATTATATGCAGTGTCTACCACATTGATTTTCCTATGCCGCAGATCAAGCAACTCTCCCTTTCCTCCACACACACAGAACGATAAAATCATTGTCAAAATAAAAAAACGGGTGATATCCTTTCCCATCTATACTGCATTTATATATAAATATGACTATTTTTTCAAGTAATGACAGCATGGTGTATACACCATGCTGTCTGATTCTTTCAATTATAAGGGGTCTCTGACGGCTCCTCCGGCCTATCCTCCTCCTTGTCCGTATCAGAGCCGCAATTTGCAGCCTCCAATTCAGCGATATACTCTCTCCACTCGTTTTCCGGCAAACAATCCGGACTTATGGTCTGGACAGCCTTACACGAAAGATTCACTATGTAGGCATCCGCCGACAATGCACTGCCGACAAGAAGCACTGCTAAAATAAGGAACTGTTTCATATAGCTTAGGTTTTAAGGTTTGATTTGACAAACATACATAAAATTTACTATATTTCAAATAATATGTGTATATTTTAATATGTATTAACACTAATGCGATGGGATGCAGTTATGGCATTGGTCTTATAGATCAATCGCTATGCCGTGTCATCACAGCTGCTTGCTATACGTGAGTAGTTACGATATTCAGTTAACTATTCATTGGGCTTGCCGGGCAATAGATAGGTGGTTACTTCTGTCGGTTACGATATTCGGTTGGGGTCATTCCATACTTCAATTGGAAGCTCTTTGCAAAGTGGGAACGCGATGAGAATCCTACCTGCCAGCATACCTCGCTTATTTGCAAGGTGTGCGACGCGAGGAGTTCTGCGGCTTTCTGAAGTCGTATTTGCCGGATGTATTCGTTTGGAGTCATACCCGCGATGGCTTTCAGTTTTGTGAATAATCCGGTACGGGATATTGCCGCATCTTTGGCAAGCATATCGACAGAGAAATCCGGATCTGCCATCCTTTGCGTGATTATCTCGTTTATCCGGTTGAAGAACTCCTTGTCCAGACTGCTCCCGGGAATAAATTCCTGGATTTTTGAAGGGTCTGTCTTGAATCGTTGACGGAGCAGATTCCGATTTGAAAGCAATGACCTTATCTGTGCTTTTATGACGTTCGGTGAGAATGGTTTGGTCACGTAGAGGTCGGCACCATTATCCAGTCCCACCACAAAGTCGGAATCCTCCACCTTTGCAGTCAGTAGAATCACGGGGATATGACTCGTATTGAGGTTATGCTTTATTCTCCGGCAGAACTCCACGCCATCTATTCCGGGCATCATTATGTCGGATATGATCAATGAGGGTTCTATCTCATCCAATTTTTTCAGACCCTCTTCTGCATTTGATGCACACACCACGTCGAAGTCCTCACACAACAGGTCATTCAGGTAAGAGAGCATATCTGAATTGTCGTCTACAATGAGGAGCTGATCCCTTTTGGGGGATGTCTGCTCGGGTTGTTCCTGCATCTCTTCAGAGGATTGCTGTCTCATGTCCTCGTCAGCGTCTTCCTCCGGCACCTGATCCGTAGTCGGGAATATGATTGTAAAGTCAGCACCTTTGCCGGGCATACTATCCAATTTTACCACGGCATTCAGCAGGGTGGCATATCGTTTCACTATGAGCAGACCCAGTCCGGTGCCTATATTGTCGCTTGGACGGTTCTCCTCCACCTGATAGAATGGCGTGAAAATCTTCTCCTGTTCATCTACGGGTATGCCCGGACCGTCATCCTTCACCGAGAGCAGAATATTTCCGTCATCATCCTTTGAGAGGGAGATTCTAATCTGAGATTTGGAGAATTTCATTGCATTTGAGAGCAGGTTGTCTACAATCTGCCGGAATGCCTCCCTGTCGACAATAGCCACGCATGGATAGTCGGGAATGGAAATTGAGATATCCAGATCCTTTAATCCGGCTGAGACGACAAACTCATCGCATATATAATGCAAAGGCTGGCGAAGGTCGATGGACTCAGGATTTATTTTCATATCGTCGGATTCAATCTTCCTGAAGTCCATGAGCCTGTTCACCAACGACAGCAATCGCTTGCCGTTGCGTTCCATTATGTCGATATTCTTCCGGCTGTTGGAAATGTCGCCGTCAGAGTGAGCCAGACTTTCAAGAGGGGAGAGTATTAGCGTTAGAGGGGTGCGGATCTCATGCACGATATGGGTGAAGAATGCAATCTTGCTACGATAAAGTTCCCGGTCTTTTTGATCAGACAATTTCGCGAGTTTCTCCTGCTGCTTGCTTATGATGATATGATAACCATACCATACTCCGGCAGCTATTGCAAGGAGATAAATGAGAATCATCGGGGTAGACCACCACCATGGTGGTAGCACTTTTATTGTGAAATCAAATGCATCTTCATTCCATCCGCCGTTGCCATTGTAGGTGCTGACCTTAAAATGATATTCGCCGGCAGGGAGGTTAGTGTAGGTGTGGGGATAGCCTGGATACGCCTCATTCCATGTCTTGTCGAACCCTTCCAGTTTATACAGGTAGCGGTTCTGCGAGGGATTGATGTAGCTTAGGGGAGCCACCTTGAAACTCACCATCTTCTCATTATGGTTGAGAGTGATACCCTTGGAGTAGGCTATCGACTCCTTCAGGGGAGAATCCTCTCCAATTTCAACAGGATTATTGAAAATCTGGAAATCAGAAAGGATAACTTCCGGCTTGAGGGTTTCGTGAGTCATGTTGGAAGGATTAAACTCATTGAATCCGTTGATTCCTCCCATCACAATCTGTCTGTCGGAGGTCATCAGTCCGGAATTGGGAAGAAACACGTTGTCCTGTAGCCCGAAATCCTTGTCGTATGGGTGAATGACTCCGCTCTTCGGCTCGTAGCAGAACAGACCTTTTGTCGTGGCGAGCCAAAGCATCTTGCCGTATGGGATGATCTTATTTATTACCCTGATTTTCTCCGGCAGGTCGATTCTTGTAAACTTTTGTGAATCATAATCAAAACTGAGCAGACCGAACCCATCGGTGCCAAACCACATTTTCCCTTCATCATCACAGGCGGCGGTGACTACTGCATTTGTAGGGAGCCCGTTAAGATCATTATTGTCGTCGGCGGAGAATTGCTGCCATTTCTCGGTTTTCCTGTCAAGGCGGTATATCCCTTGGTCATTTGTGCAAGCCCATAGGAATCCGCGTTTATCCTCCATCATAAATACTACATCTGCAGGATGCACCTCAAAAATACGTTCGAAGTCATCGGTTTGGCGGCGATATCGATTAAGTCCGGCGGTAGTGCCGACCCATATATCTCCGTAGGAATCCTTAAAGATTGAATATATGCTTGAGGAATAGAGTGAGAATGACGATTCCCCGAGTTTATAGTTTTTCACGTTGCTGGTCTTCAGGTCGATTATGTTAAGACCCCCCAGATACATCCCGACAAACAGGCTGTCGCCATCCTGTAGGATTGCATGTATATTCCGATGAGCTGAGCCCTCGAGCAAGGGGTGATGACATATTGATTTGAAAGTATTGTCATTGCGGTCCCAAAGAAACACTCCGGCATCATCGCTTCCGAGCCACAGGTTGTTGTCATCAGCCTTTGCAAACACGCTGATGACTTTGGCCCCCAGGTCGGTATTGCCCTTGTAATAATGGGAAAACAGCCTCTGATAAGGCGACACATAGTTTACACCTCCGAAATAGGTCCCTATCCATAATGCACCCTCATTGTCGATGAAAATGGATTGGAGATAGTTGTCGTTTAGTCTATTGCCAGCCCCGTTGTTGTCGGCTTTCGTGATCGACACTTCATCAGTCTCTATGTCGTAAGAAATCAGACCGAGATCGGACACCATAAGCAATTGTCCTGGTTCCCATTCGGTGATGTCGCGGATCATAATGACAGAGTGCAGACTGTTCGGACTGAGCTTATGCACGAGCTGGTCGTTGGTCCTGTCGAGCATGAAGAGACCGTTGTCTCTTGACCCGATCTATATATTGTGTTTGCCATCCTCAAAAAGGGAAAGGGCATCGATTTTTGAATTACCGACCGGTATGAATCTGTCTTGTATGGGGTTATATCGGCTTAATCCCTTCTGCGTGGCAATCCATAGGAAGCCTGAAGAATCCTCCATTATATCTCTGACGGCATCACTGTTGACTTTGGTTATTGCCGGATATTGTCTTAATATCTTGGTCGTGGGATCATAACGGAATACGCCTTCCCCTCCGGTTGCAATCCATGCCTGCTTGTTGGAATCAAATATAATGTCATATACCAGAGATTTTATTCTCACTCCGGAAGAGGGGGCTATATCCAATTCCTTAAATTCCTCTTTCAGCAGGTCGAAAATCACTATTCCCCGGCTCGTGCCTATCCACAATTGGTTCTTGTCATCTTCCGTTATTGAGGATATCGCCGATCCAAGAGAGGAGATGGAATTGTCTCTCCATTCGCGGAAAGTGTAGCCATCAAAACTATGAAGACCATCTACTGTGCCGAGCCATATTCTCCCTTTTGAGTCTTGATGAAAAGAATAGATCGCATTGGAGGCAAGTCCGTTATCTACAGTGTAATGTCGGATACGACGCTTGTCAAGAGGTGAACTTGCCATGCATATCAACGTCATAAAAGAAGATATCAAGATGTAAATTAAAGCACGTCTCATCAATTATAAGATTTTGGTTATGCCCGGTTTCTGAAAGAATCACAGGACTAAGTGATCTCTAAAAACATTGCAAATATACGTTTTTTTCAAAAATTATGAGGTATGTTGGTTTTATGGATTTTCATTTATTTAAGTTTCGCAAGTTTTCCAACTTGCTTCACTTAAATGGTTTAAGGTTTAAAGTTTATGGTTTATGATCATTAAATTTTGTAAATGAAAAGATTTGTGGATTTTCGTGAATCTTAAACCTTAAACTATAAACTTTAAACCACTGAAGTGCAGCTTGCGAAACTTCAGTCATTTAGGATTCAGGGGAGAGATCCAAGACACATGGCGAGAGGGTTTCCCGCAATATCGGATTCTCCTTTCAAGGCAAATGCCTTTATGGATTTATTTGCGGGTAGACGGATGTCGGCGTATGAGATGTGATTTCCTTTGATGTCATGTGTCTTTACGGCATGAAAGACCCCGTCTTCTGTCTTTATCCAATCAAAATCACCGATGAAAGATGCTTTCCACATAACGTCCGAAGATGTGTTGTTGGATATTTCAGTAAAATCATTCCCTTTGTGGCACACGCTCATATATCCGTCGAAGACCTTTATGTTGGTTATCTTGGAATCAGAATCAGGAGAGATTATACGGTATTGCGTCGTGACAGTCTTATCGGAAAAAGATGGGAGAAATCCCATTACCCCACATACACAACCTTCGACCACTCCAAAAGATACTTCCGGGAAATTGGCTCGCGACATTGTGGGGAGACTTACAAGATATTCGTATGCCTTGTCGCAATATCCGTAGCGATAGAATAATTCCGGGAAATGAGATAAATTTTCCACATTCCATTCAGACGAGTTTATATCGGAAATAATTTTATCAATTCTCTCCGAATTTTCCGTAGCGGCAAACCATAGAATATAAGGCACTCCCTCTCCACGAATGAATTTGCCCTCCTTGGTGAATAAGGTTCTGTAATGCTCTTGAGTATTGTCCCACCATTCATTTTCCAGGATATCCCGATAACGTTCGGCAATCATTTTCGCATATACAGAATCAGAAGTCTCCTTTCTCAGTCCGGCAAATCTTGAATAAGCCTCGAATCCACCGTAAAGAGCTGCTATCAGATCGACTCCAACTTTGATGCCGGGTAGATCCTCCACGTATGACGGCAATCCTCGGCACGCATGGAAATTATTATTCTCGTCAAAATCCACCGATATATTCATGTAGGAATCCCTGTCCATGATCTTATCAGGCGAGAGGTCCCAACGTTTTATGTATTCATTAGTGCTTCTCTTATAAAAATTTGTAAAGGTAGGAGATGATATGTAGTCATCATCTCCGGTCCAGTCATACATTTTCATGCATGCCTGAAGCATGTCGGGATTTGCATTGAGATTATACCAGAATTCCTTATCGTTAAGATAGTCTGCCGGCACGGGCACATTATATCGGTTTATCTCCCAATAGCTACACCAGTCTTTCGCCTCGGAGATGTTCTTTGCAAAGAGAGAGAACATGTTCTTGTTGTGAGGCTGAAGACCGAGAATCTGAGCACCGACTGACTGGTGCGACACGTTTCTCATACAGAACGCCTCGCGTTTCGGGAGTGCTGCCTCATACCAGAATCCGACTGGGTCAAGGTCGGAATGGGAATAGGATAGGGCAGTCTTCTTCGCCCATTCGTAAGCTTTCTGCAATACCTTGTCGGAAGAGGTGAAGACAGCCACCTCCTCATTGGAAAGGGTATTGCTGCATTCATTAACCGTGGTGCCCGTGCATCCTCCGGCAACTAACCCACATAGCAGAATTGAGAATAGAGGTGATTTCATATCGAGTGGCAAAATTATCCAGACATAGCTTTGAATCATGTCTAAAGCTATGTCCGGATATGTGGATACTTATAGTTTTACCGCAACGGATTTCCCATCAGATATTTTATATACGGATGATTTGTCGTCATTGATTATCGTGACTTTAAGATTATCGGGGCTTTCACGTGCCACTAAAATATCAAAGTCCTTACCGAAAGCCTTTATATTCTTAAGATTCATGAAATCCCAATCCTTTGGCAGTCGGGGGGATAAGGTGAAGCTGTTGAATCCGGTGGGGCGTATTCCAAACATCCCTTCCGTGATGATTCGTCCGTAGAGTCCGCTTTCGGCAGAGAGATGCCGCTGTCCACCCTCAGGCCATGCCTCGATTGCGTAGGGCACGTGGTCACCGAGCAGACGGGTGTTGGAATACTTCTTCAGATATTCCATAGCTTTCTCCGTAGCACCTACTGCAAATACGCCGCGCAGGGCATACAGCGTGGAGCGGTCCCAGAATGTCTTGTCGCCTGCCTGTGTCAGCAATCCGTTCTCTGTCCAGAGACGTGGGGAGAAGAGTGCGTCAATAGTACCTTTGGCTCTCTCGTCTATCCCTACTGTCAGAGGGATACATATCCAGGAGCGTAACACGTCGTTACCCTTATAGTAGGCGTATGTGTCGAATCCTTCCACGTCGTGGGCAAAATATTTGTCGATGTTCTTACGCAGTTGTTTTGCCTGTTTCGCATATTGGCTGCCATTCGGTTTGCCAAGCTCCTTTGCGAGATAAGAGGCTGAGATAAGGGCATCATAATACAGGGATGATGTGCACAGATTTGCATCGCCTGATGGGAAACGTCCTTCCAGCTCATCGGAATCGGATGCCACCACTCCGTCGGCATTTATCTGACGTCGGCAATATTCAAGACACCACGTGATCAGAGGCCATAATTCCTCGGCTTCCTTACGATCGCCTCTTGCGAGAGCATATCGTGACGCACCGTATGCAATCATCGCGCAGTCGCCACGGTCGCCGGCACCGTTCCAGATGTCGTCTCCCTCTGCGATTATTGAGCTTGGGATGGTCTTGTATTCCGGATTCATGAATCGTGCGAAATGACGGAATGAGTTGAGTGCGGAAGCGTTGCCGTAGTCATAGCCCGTATAAGGGAAGAATGGGTTTACGTATTCAGCCTGGTCATTTGCCCAGATTGCGGCGTAATAGGATTCTCCGCCGGGTCCGTGAAGGGGACCGCCCTTTGTGGCATATATACTCTCGCACGCCCTGACTTTCGCGAAATCCATCATCTTGTCGATTACCGGATCGGGAGTCTCCAGTACGAGTGAACTCATCATGTTGTCTACAAACCCTTTCCGCGCATCATACTCAGCTTCTGCATCAGCCACTACTACCTCTTCACCGGGAGCGACTGCCGTTATCTGGGCATAGAATGTGATTGAATCGGAGGGCTGAAGGTAGTATGTGCCCGCGCCTATTGTGGAGCCTTGTATTGAGTATGAGCCTGCCACGCCCTTCTTAGGGTCGGTAGCTACGGTGAATCCTCCGCCGGGAATCTCCACCTGTAGATTTTTCTTGCCGTTGTTGACAACGACATATTTCTCTACCAGTGTGGGTAATTCCGGAGAGGTGAAGTATGAGCGGCGTAGTTTCCAGCTTCCGTAATATCCGTTGTTGAAATCGCTCTCTACTTCAAGGGCGTTCTTCAGGGATATCTTACGGACTTTCTCATTCAGGAGAGGGCGACCGTTGACTGTTACCGCATCCAGAGGATCCCAACCGAAACGGCGCATGATGCATCCTCTCGTATCATTGGGTATAATTCGGAGCATAGGCCACACCATGCTTTTGTCGATGGTGAAGGCACCGGAAGGGTCTACGCCATAACGGAGCACGCTCGCCACTCTTTTGCCTGCCATTTCTATATGGTCGGAATGATTCTCCTTATCACTCACGTTCCATGTGATACCTCCATTAGCATCCGGTTCCCAATATTGGCGTGCGAATACAGAAGAGACCGCTGAGGCAACGAGTAAAGCGGAAAAGGTCAGTTTTAGTTTCATATCGGTTGATTTGTTTATCGATGGATACGGCATAATCCCGTGCATGCCTACTCATGAGGGTGTCGCATCCGCAAAATAAATATTTTAATTCCTATTAAGCAACTACGGAGAGATCAAATAATAGTATTTTTCGCAGATAATCTTTCTCTTGCAACCGGTTTGTAATTCGTAAACATCTTTAGTTTCTTAGAATAAAGCGGCATTCCCGAATATTGCCGGAATAGTGGGAATGCCGCCCGAAGAGGACCTATATATCAGGATTGGGAGATCCTGACATCCACATTACAGGCCCTTTCTAAATAGACCTAATATTTGCACTAATATTTACCTGCGAAAGAACGTTTTTAGACCTATGTCAATATCCTGGATTCTGAATTAATAAGTCATTCTTGTTGATTTCTGATGCAGGAAGAGGCACAAGGTTGTGTATATCTTCGAAAGATCTATCCTGAAGATCTTTGAGATAATATACTTTGCTGCCATCCGCTTTGCGTATAATGTTCATTCCATGGAACATACCGGACTGAGTCTCCTTGCCAATCTTCCAACGACGAACGTCATACCACCGTTGTTCCTCAAACGCCAATTCCACCTTACGTTCATGACGTATTTTCTCCATAAGGGCATCTCCACTTTCAGTTACGTCGGGAAGTATGTCTTGGCGTCCACCTCTGGCTCTTTCTCTGATCTTATTGACGTATGTTCTTGCTGTAGCATCATCGCCCAACATATACTTAGCTTCGGCGTAGATCAGATATATCTCAGCCAGGCGGCAATAGATCCAAGGATTCGAGGCGCGTACTGCACGCGGTGCGGTAATGTCTTCGGCAGCGAACTTGCGGATGGAATAATGACTTTTTGAATAGTTCCAGTTTTCAGTGCCTGAGTATTCGGAATCAAGACCACCGGTCTTACCATCTTCATTGACCCAATATTCTACCGGACGGTTCACGAAATTCTGACCGTCGCATACGACCGTTGCGTAGAAACGCGGGTCTCTGTTTGCCCATGGATAGAGGTCGGAAGGATTTGACGGATCCATATAAGGTGTCGGATCGGGCATTGTGCCGTCTTCCATCTCATAGCTGTCTACCATCTCCTGAGTCACGCAAGTGTAAGACCATCCGAGATAACCGTTCGGTTGGTTATACCAATTGAACCAATGTCCGAACTCCGTGTTATACAGACGCTGGAAAATGATCTCGGGGCTCATGTGGTTGTAGAACAAGCCTTGATAATCAGGGTCAAGTGAATATTGATTTAGAGCGAATAATTCTTCGCATGCATCTGCCACAGCTTGCCATTTCTGACGGTCGTTTGAAGGATTGTTCAACGGAGATGCCATATAGAGGAGTGTGCGGGCCTTATATGCGAGCGCGCTCCCTTTCGTGAGTCGCCCGAAATCTCCACCCGTCTGTTTCAATGGGAGCAGATCGGCTGCTTTTTGGAATTCCTTAACGCAGAAATTAGCAACTTCGTCATAAGAGTTTCTTGCCACCATCATTTCCGGATCGTCAAGTTCGAAAGTACGTGTGATCAAAGGCACACCACCGAAATGCGATATTAAATCCAGATAGAAGAATGCCCTGAAGAATGTAGCTTCTCCGATAAGTGTGCTCCTGTCTGGTTCGGGTACACGGTCAAGATTCTCAAGATTATTGAATACGATATTGATATTCTTGATATTTGTATAGTATTCTTTCCACATATTGAAGAATCCCATCATATCGGGTGTATAGCCGGTCTGTTCGATTTGCCATGCATTATTGTTATTGAAGTTAGACATGGCTTCATCGCAGAAATAACGGTGGCTCATCTCATTGAATCCATTCTTCGGATAAGTGTAGAACTTGGTTACATACGCCTCTGTCAGGGCGCCATCGGAGAATATCACGTCTTCCGTATAGGAATCGAGCGGTTCAAGGTCAAGCACGTCACAAGATGTCATAACCCCTGCAGTAAGGAGTAGTAATGTGCTTTTGTATATTAGAGATTTCATCGTATGATTCATAAAAGTTATAATTTGGAAAAATCGTTTAGAAACTTACATTCAGACCGAATGTGAATACTCTCTGCAAAGGATAAGACTGTCCTGTGGAAGTGGCGTCAGATTCTGGATCTTGAAGTTTGATCTTATCAAGTACGAAAAGATTTGTGCCGGAGAAGAACACTCTAAGATTTTGCAGACCGATTTTGCTTGTGATTTTTGTGGGGAAGTTATAATATACTTCCAGATTCTTAAGGCGGAGGAAGGATGCGTCATAGAGCCAGAAGTCGCTCCAGTTTGTATTGTTGTCACCATCCTTGTTGAATGCACGCGGATATTTGGAATTAGGAGTTTCCTCAGCTGATATCCAACGGTTGTTGTAGTAATCCTTGTCGAGGTTGTAGGAATAGGGCACTATCATCTGGTTTGCCTGTCCTTGTCCTGTCCATGTCATATTGATGCCTATGCCTTTCCATTCCGCGCCGTAATTGATACCGTAGATTATGCGGGGGATGTTGCCATAGTCGCTACGGATACGGTCATCAGACGTGATTTTACCATCGTTGTTGATATCTACATATTTTATATCGCCTGGTTGTGCGCCTGCAAGGTGCGGGGTATTATTGATCTCCTCTTGAGTCTGGTAGATGCCGTCGGACTTATACATCAAATAAGTGTCAATGCTTTTGCCTGTACGTCTCTGCCATTCGGGTACTGTCTGCGCCTCATCGAAATAGATAATCTTGTTGCGTGTGTAGGTAAGGTTGCCCGACACAAAGTAAGATACGTTGCCGATACGGTTGCGGTGTGTAAGCATAATCTCGACACCCTGGTTGCTGACTTCTCCAATGTTCTGGTCGGGGAGAGTGAGTCCGGTGTAGTCAGGTATGGACGCGTTCTTGGGAGTAAGGATATCCTTGCGTTTCTGATAGAAATATTCAGCAGTGAAGCCCAGCATACCATGCCATAGCGATCCGTCGATACCGATATTTTTAGTGTCGACTTTCTCCCATGTGATGTTGGTGTTCCCGATGAGACCGGGAGCGAATCCCTTTGAACGTTCAGGATCGGTGCCTAAAATAGCGCCTGCCCCCATGGTGTATGTGCTGAGGTATTGGAATGCATCAACACGGTCATTTCCGAGTTTTCCCCATGATGCACGGAGCTTGAGGTCGTCAACTATATCTGTATTGTCTTGGATGAATTTCTCTTGACCGAAACGCCAGCCTACGGAAACACCCGGGAAAGTACCCCAGCGTTTCTTGGGCGCGAAATTCATTGACCCATCACGACGTAAGGTAAATTCCACAAGATATTTATCCTGGAAATTATAGTTGAAACGTCCGAAGATATTCTGTTTAGACTCATGGTAGCCATATCCCGAGTTGCTCTTGTCTTTATCTCCTCCGAAGTTAAGATAGTCGGGTTTGCTGCTCATGAAGTCCTTACGGAAAGCTGAGAAATACTCACCCTGGTATTTGCTCTGCTCGTAACCTATGAATACTCCGATAGTGTGGTCTCCGAAGGTGCGATCATAAGCTAATTTGAAGAAAAGGGATGTGCGGGAGTTGTCATCATGATTCTGATTCAGATCTCGCACGCCTCCGTTTGTATTGGTTGTGCGTTTGTCATATTCCTTTGTCAGTGGGTTGTAGGTGTAGGTGTCCCACATGTCAAAGAATTTTTTCTGGTCACGTGCGTGATAATCCACTGCTACGTAGCCAGAGAATGACAGACCCTTTGTGATCCATGGCATTTGGAGATCGAAACTTAATTTTGTATCAAGGAAAGTGTCTTTTATCCTGTTATAACCTGTGGTCTCTCCATCAATGAGTAGAGCGAGGTTGTTACCTCCGGAAATACCCGGACCGGGAAGACCGTTGGGGTAGAAGTCGTATAGCCAGGGATATGCCATCATTGCCTCCCAAAAGATACTACTTGTAGATGTTATTGCATTATTTCGTGCTTCCCTTCGCGCCGCAATGTCAAATCCTATTTTTAGGTCGCGGAATATCTGTGCGTCAATGTTGGATCGCACTTGATACGTCTGATAATTCAGTTTTGTATTTCTGTAGTTTGGCTCCTGATAAGAATAGTCGCCAGATATATAATATCTCACTCTGTCGTTGCCACCGTTGAGTGCCAGCGAGTGACGGGTAGATGGTGTAGCCTTGCGGAATACTACCTTCATCCAATCGGTGTCTCCATATTGGTCGCGATTGATTGTGCCGTCAAGATATCCTCCCTTTATGTTTTCAAACTGGGCGGTCTGTCCTTTATATTTTGAGATTTCATCGCTCCACACCATATTTTCATACGCATTCATCAGATTTGGCTGCCGTGTGTTTTGTTGCAGTGAGAATGTGCCATTGTAGGTGATTGTCGGCTTCTGTATGGTACCTCGTTTTGTGGTTACTAGAATAACTCCGTTAGCTGCTTCTGCACCATATATTGCTGCAGATGCGTCCTTCAAGACATTGATGGATTCTATATCATTCGGATTAAGGCGCTCAAGTCCATCTCTATTGGCTACTCCGTCTATAATAATAAGAGGAGAATTGTCGTTAAGAGTACCTTTGCCTCGTATGTATATGTTTGACCAGTCGGACCCAGGTTCGCCTGAACGTGTGTTGGCGACTACACCGGGAATTTGTCCGGCAAATGTATTTGTCACGTTGGCAACGCCCGAGGTCTTTAGATCGCTACCTTTCACGGAAGATACGGATCCTGTCAAAGTCCCCTTTTTCTGCACGCCATATCCCACGACTACTACCTCATCAAGATTGGATGTGCTTTCTGTCAATGATATCGTCATGTTGTCAGAAGCCTTGCATTCGAGGCTTTGGTAGCCGGTATAAGAGACGAGAAGTGTAGATCCGGGTACGACATTTATAGAGAAATTACCGTCGATATCCGAGGCAGTCCCTACGGCGGTACCCTTCACCATTACCGTCGCACCGATCAATGGTTCGTGAGTCCTGGCATCAACTATAACTCCTGTTATAGTTTTTAGCTGTTGTTCCGATTGCTTTTGTTGTGGAGCACGGGCATATACCCCCACCGGGCACGCGGAAACTACACATAATGCCATCATCCCGGCAGCGATAAGAGTTTTACCGGAAGTGTTGTTGGAATTTGAAATCATTTCCTGGTAGATTTTTAGGTTAAAAATTGGTTAATATTGGTTATCAGCGTATGACGGCGGCATAGCCTCCGCCGGAATACATATTTATGGTCAGGATATCGCCGGCTTTCACGTCTTTTGTGCGGCGCGCGAAGTCGTTTGCATCACGATCGACGTTTACACCATCTTCCCATGCTGTCAGCGTCTTGTTCCCTTCAATGAAATCAAGGGGGATATCAAAGGATTTACCCTCTTTGCCACACATGCCTCCGATATACCAGGTATCGCCACTGCGTCGGGCTATCACGGTATATTCTCCGATCTTAGCTTGTATCACCTTTGTCTCATCCCACACCACCGGCACTTGAGATAGAAATTCCATACATTCCGGTTCGCGATAATATTTTGTCGGAGAGTCGGCAAGCATCTGCAATGGACTTTCATAGACCACATACATCCCCAATTGATGACAACGTGTGCCGATAGAGGCGGGATGATTATAGTCTACCTTATGACTCTTCTCATGAAGGTTTGTCATTGAACCGGGAGTGTAGTCCATCGGACCCGCCACCATTCGGGTGAAGGGTAGTATTAGATTATGCTGTGGTGTCACCTTGCTGCTCCATTTGTGATTCTCCAGACCTGCGACACCTTCAGAAGTGAGCACATTCGGGAAAGTCCTGAGCCATCCCGTAGGTTTATAGGCACCATGGAAATCCACGAGTAGCTTATGGGCTGCCGCCTTTCGTGCCACATCATAATAGAAATCCACCATTGCCTGATCATCACGATTCATGAAGTCCATCTTGATACCCTTGATTCCCCATTTCTCAAATTGAGCGAGAGCCTTATCAAGCTGCTTGCTGAAAGGAGCCCATGATACCCAAAGGATAAGGTCTACACCCTTTTCCTTACCGTATGCCACGAGACGCGGTATGTCGATATCCGGTATTGTCTTGGTAACATCCCATTCCTCCGACCATCCATCGTCGATTACCACATATTCCAGACCATATTTCGATGCAAAGTCAATGAAATATTCGTAGGTTTCATTATTGATGCCGCTCTTGAAGTCAACGCCTGTCACCATAAGGTCGTTATACCAGTCCCATGCGATCTTCCCCGGTTTTACCCAAGAATAATCACCTTTACTTTCAGGAGCGAGCTTATATATGAGTTGGTTGGTGATGAGATTGGCATCGTTGTCGGCTACTATGACGGCACGCCAAGGGAAACTTCGGCGTCCTGTGGTGCGTGCTATATAGTTTGCGCGTTTTGATGGGAAAATCTGGCGTCCCGGAGTTGCTTTCTCTTCCAACGCCACGTTGGCAAACATCCCCGCAAATTCCCGTTCACTCTGTTTTCGCAGGAACATTCCCGGATAGCTATCAAGATCAGACTCGCTTATGAACACCCTTATATTGTCATCCCCTTTCATGAGAAGAGGGGTGCAGCAATACTGGTCGGTCTTTATTTCTGAAAGTTTTAGAGGGGTAAACGTAGGTTGCTGTGCAGTCAGCAGGCTTTTCACTTCGGGGAATAGTGTCTCATAGTAGCCTGCCAACCGGAAAGTGGCTTCCTCGTCAAGCACATTGATTGAATCTTTGAACTGGGTGTTGAAGCGGTAGCCGAATCCATCATCGTATACCCTGAACTCAAGCGACCAATCCCCGGCGTGAAGCTCCATACTATTATATTCATCCTTGATATCTGCGCTTTTTTGGCGAATAACCGGATGTAGGATATCATTGGCAGACTTGCGTGTCACTTTCTTTACGTTGGCATTGTGTCCTATCACCTTTCCGTTGGAACATGTCATGGAGATTGGAGAGGGCTCAATGATTTGTTTGTTGCCATATTCTACTTCGTATGTCGTGACTTTGCCGCAATTCACAGTCACGGAAAGGCGGTTGTCGGGAGAACTGACTCTCCATTCCTTGGCGTTTGACGTGAACGTTGTCATGAAAGAGAAGCAGAGCAATACAGATAAGGGATATCTTTTCATGATAGTTTTGTTTGGTAGGTTATACTTTCCCTCGGAGAGAGATGATGGTTTGATTTTCGATATCGCAAAATTAGTAATTGGAGTGCCTAAGAGATGGCTTAGACGTACAAATCATTGATGTTATCGTACATTGTATGCGCCCGTATGTCCATTCTTTTGATGAAATAATACATTTTTAAGTATTAATATATTTATTAACAGGGATATATGATTTAAATTTCAAAAAGGGGAGGATCACTCAAAAAAACGCCTGCATATTATGTCAGATTAAAAAATAATATCTAAATTTACACATGATTATCTGTCTGCACCCCTTGAAGTATTGCCTTTTAGGGGAATGTGGAGGACTGAGACGGAAATTTCCAAATACTATATATCCCATGAAGAATTACGGAATGAAGAAGATTTTCACAGCATGTCTCACCGTCTTATCGGTGTTTTCTCTGTCAGCCACGACACCGCAGACAGATGGAATTGTCTATAAGGACAAGACGAAACGTTTTACGGTAGTGTCCGACGGGCTTGTCAGGATGGAATATGCGCCCGACGGAAAATTCAACGATGCCCCCAGTTTTATAGGCTACAACAGGTCGTATCCAAAGACTGACGCCAAGGTGACAGACGACGGGAAGAACGTGACGATAACCACGTCGAAACTTACCCTTAATTACAAGAAGTGCAACAGCCCCTTCTCGGCAGATAACCTCACTATAGTATCGGCTGAGGGTGTCAAGCCTTTTGAGTGGAAGCCGGGCACTCCACAGAAGATGAATCTGGAGGGCACCACACGCACGCTCGACTGGTGGAACGGTGATGAATTGCAGTGGGAAAACAGAGAGGGGGAATGGTGCACACGTCCGGGCAAACTTGATCCGGGTGTACTCGCCCGTGACGGTTGGACTCTTATTGACGATTCACGCGGCTTCCTGCTGGATGATGATCCGGTGATTCCCTGGGTAAAGAAGCGCAAGTCAAAGAAAGGTGCACAGGATTTCTATTTCATCGGCTACGGTTCCGACTATAAGGGTGCGCTTAAGGACTTCACTACGCTTTCCGGGAAGATACCTATTCTTCCCCGTTATGCTTTCGGCTACTGGTGGTCGAGATGGTGGGCTTATTCCGAGCATGAGGTACGTCAGCTGATCGACAATTTCAAATCGTATGACATACCTGTGGAGGTGCTGGTCATTGACATGGACTGGCATTACACTGACGCCGAACATGGAGGCTGGACCGGCTGGACCTGGAACCGCCGCCTGTTCCCCGAGCCGGAGAAATTCCTCAACTATCTGCGTGACCGCAACCTGAAGGTGACGCTCAACTTGCATCCTGCCTCCGGCATCAAGAAGTTTGAGCAGGCATATCCTCAGATTGCACGCGAGAATGGCGTGGATCCTAAGACGGAAAAGGATATTCCGTGGGTATCGTCTGACCGCACGTTTATCAACAGCGTCTTTGACCATATCCTCGACCCCATGACGAAAGAGGGCGTCAGCTTCTGGTGGCTTGACTGGCAGCAGAGTCTATATGATTCGAAAATGGATTCCCTAAGCAACACATGGTGGCTTAACCATACGTTCTTCAACAAGATGAAGAATACGAGCGATGCCCGCCCGATTATCTTCCACCGTTGGGGCGGTCTGGGCAACCACCGTTATCAGCTTGGTTTCTCCGGCGACAGCTACACCACATGGAAGACCTTGGAATACATGCCCTATTTTACGAGCACGGCTTCCAACGTTGGTTACGGATATTGGGGACACGACATAGGTGGCTTCCGTGCCCTTCCCGGCGACTCCATCATAGACCTGGAACTCTACACCCGTTTCTTCCAATTCGGTGCATATTCTCCCGTGATGCGCACCCATTCCGACAAGAAGGTTCATCTTAATAAGGAGCCGTGGAATTTCGACAGGGAGACGCTTAATCTGATAAGGGATGCCGTCAAGCTGCGCTACCGCAACGTGCCATATATCTATTCCATGGCTCGCAAGACGTATGACGACGGTGTGTCGATCTGCCGTCCGATGTATTATGAATATCCCGAGACAGAGGAGGCATACGATTACAAGGGGCAGTATTATTTCGGCGACAACATGATAGTTGCGCCTGTGGTCTCTCCGGCTGTCGATGGCTATTCCAAGATAAAGGTATGGCTTCCGGAGGGGAAATGGTATGAGGAGTCGTCAGGCACGCTTCTGGATGGCAACAGGGTCTATGAACGCACCATGGCGATGGATGAATATCCCGTCTATATCAAGGCAGGGTCGGTGATTCCTCATCATGCGGCATCTGTCGATAATCTGCGGTCAAATTCCGCTCCTCTCTCAATCAGTGTATATCCCGGCGGAGACGGCGAGTTTGACCTGTATGAGGATTTCGGCGACGACGATAACTATGCCGATAATTTCGCGGTCACAAAGATACGCTCGCATCGTGAGGGGAACACCCTTGACATCACTTTCGAACCCAGAAAGGGCTCTTATCGTGAGATGCCCTCCAAAAGGGATGTTGACGTGAAGATTCATGCCACATTGCAGCCGGAGAAAGTGACGGTAGATGGTATGCCTGTGGAATACACCTATTCTCCGGAGGAGTTGGCAGTGGTGGTTGATCTTGGTGACTATGACTGCGCCAAAGGGAAGAGGATAAACATGGTCTTCCCGGAGAATGCTGACGAGGCTGACGGCACTATAGGAAGCATGCACCGTTTTGTCAAGGCATTCGGGAAGTTGAAGGATAAATATGCCGAACTTGAGGTCAATGAGGATTTCGGCACCATGAGCGTGATATATGAGATGCTCGAATATTATCCGACAGAGAGCAGAGAGCGTCTTTCCACATTCCGCGACAAATTTTCGCGACTCAAGGATATAGTTGCCGGTCAGCCTATGCCGGAGAGTGCGCGCAAATGGTTTGTGAAGGCGGTAGGGCTCTGAGTGCGCTTATCCTCGCCAGAAGCGTGGGATGAAAAGCACGATTATCGTGAATATCTCAAGTCGTCCGGCAAGCATTACCCCCGACATAAGCCATTTCACCAAATCCGGAAACACACTGAAGGAACCTTCGCTACCGGTGATTCCATATCCTAGTCCGTTGTTGCTAAGGCATGACAATACAGCGAATGCGGAATCAAAAACCGGGAATCCATACATTGTTGTGATTACTGTTGTCGCGAGCCACAGAAAAAGGTAACATGCAAGGAAGGCGAAGATCTTTATCAATATGCCGTCGCTGAGATACGTGCCGTTGACGTGTATGGCATTCATTCTGTTGGGATAAAGTATGCGTCGGCTCTCGTTGCGTGCGTTCTTGCAAATGACAAGCAGTCTGTCAGTTTTCAGACCACCCGACGTGGAGCCGGCACATGCTCCGATCCCCATCAGCAACGTAAGGACCGCTACCACCGAAGGTCGCATTATCTCATACGGCATTGATGATACGCCCGTACTCGTAAAAGCGGATACCGTCTGACACAGAGGGTCGATGAGAAGATTTCTCAAGCTTCGTGGCTCTCCGCTAATCAACAGAGACAGCAATGTGATCATGTAGGAGACTCCCAGAATCATGCAATAGCATCTGAAGACATCGTTGCCGGTGAGGCTCTTACGGTCTCCTCTTGCCACCCTGTAAAGAATTATGAAGTTGATCCCGCTCACAAACATAAAGATTGTCATAGTTCCGTTTATATACGCGCTGTCCCAATAATCCAGACCTGCCGAGTGAGGACTGAAGCCGCCTGTGGATACGCAACTCATGGATGTGCATACGCTGTCAAAAAGATCCATCGGTCCTGCCCAGAGGGCGAGAATACATAGAATGGTTATCATTGAGTATACCATCCAAAGGGTCTTTGCCGTATGCCCGATGCGTGGATGTATCTTGTCGTGGGTTATGCCGGTGGTCTCTGTGTTGAACATCCATATCCCGTCGGTCTTGTTTAGGGCGGGGAGAAGGGCGAGAGTGAAGAGGATAATGCCGAGTCCGCCGAACCATTGTATCTCACTGCGCCAGAATAGCACCCCTTTTGAGCAACGGTCAACATCGGCAATCACAGTCGCGCCGGTAGTGGTGAACCCCGACATTGTCTCAAAAAAGGCGTCAGCCACACCGAGAGAGCATGTCGGCGACCAGATAAGGGGCAACATGCCGAATGCTGAGAATAGTACCCAGCATAATCCTGTGAGCAGATATGATTCCCGACGGGTCACGTCGGTGTTGAACCCGCTGCCGGGCTGTGCGAGAAGCAGACCCGGCACCATGCAGCATCCTATTGCTGCCAAAAACACCTTATAGTCGTTCTCTCCGTATGATATGCTTACCAATGTGGGGAGAATAAGCATGGCTGCCTCCAGGAGAAGCATCCATCCCATCACCCGGCACACTGTGCGATAGTTGATGACTTTCGTTTTCATGTCGGTCAATATTACTATTATTTCTTTTGGAAAGGAGACTTACCGAAAAGACGGTCCACCTCCTTGAAATGCCCGTTGCGGCACACTGCCACCACATGATCGCCGGGCATCAATATCGTGTCGCCGTCAACGAGGTAGCCTTTACTGCCGCGAATCACTCCGGCGATTGTGAGATGTCGGGATATATGCACGTCACGCACACGTTCTCCGGCTACCTTCACCCCTTCTCTCACCACAATCTCCATCACTCCGGCAGATTCAAGCGACATAAGGCGGGGGGCCTCCACATCGTTGTTGAGTATCAGCCGCATTATATGGGATGAGGTGACGAGTTTCTTGTTGATAACCTTGTCGATATTCAGACTCTCTCCCTCGGCGATGTATTGGGTGTCTTCAATCTCGGCTATCACGGTTCCCACCCCAAATTCACGAGCAATCATACAGCTTACTATGTTTGTCTCATCGCTACCGGAAAAAGCAAGGAAAGCATCCATCGATGGCAGATCCTCCTCCCTCAGCACGTCAAGATTACGGAAACTTGCGTTGACCACAGTCACGTCTGGCAGAATCTCCGTGATTTTCCGGCATAGCTCCCTGTCTGGCTCTATTATGACCACGTCGTAGTCTTTCATGAGCCTTGCCGCAACAATGCGGGCAAACTTGTCGCCTCCGGCAATCATGACCCGGCGGATACGTTTCTGGACTGTCCCGCATAATGCAGGTAGAGTATTGAGATTTTCAGGAGTTGCCACGAGATATATGGTGTCTCCCTCAAGCAGGGTGTCGGAGCCGCGAGGAATTATGAGATCCCAACCGCGCTTGATTGCTGCCACGTGGAATGTGCGTTCCGTATTGGCAAGGTCGCGTAGCGTAAGCCCGACGAGAGGGGAGTTGCCCTTTAGCCTGACCGCCACCACGGTAAGCAGACCTCCATGAAGTTCGAATCTGTTCTTTGTCCAATTGTTTCTCAACGACACAAGCACCTCATGGGCGGCGAGAAGTTCGGGGAAGACCATAGTGCCGATTCCCGACGTTTCAAGAAACTCCCGGCTCGGCGAACGCATTAGTTCCTCCTCGTCGATACGCGCCACAGTGGAGCGTGCGCCGCATAGCTTCGCCAGTTGGCAGGCGGTGATATTGAGAGGAGTCCTCTTATTGACTGCGATAAACAGGTCGGAGTCTGCGACTCCGGCTTTTTTGAGATCCTTCACCGAGAGAGGATTCCCGGAAGTAGTGAGTATGTTATAGCGGGCATCGAGATTATTCAGATGCTCGTCGTTATTACCCATCAGTATGATATCTTGGTTTTCAGAAGAGAGAAGCTTGGCGAGATACGTTCCGGATTCACCATCTCCCGATATGAATATCTTCATTATTTCACAAGTTATTTTTTAAGTTTACTTAGCAGCTTCGCTACAATATCCATTAGATATAACAATTCTTACACTATTTTTGCAATTTCAAAAACGTCTTTATCGTGCAATTCTGAAGAAATCTATCTCTCCGTGATATTTTACATCATTTACAAGTTAAAATCTATTTGCCGAGGCATCGATAGGTTGTAATTTTGCAAAGTGAAAATGAAGTTTGACCGACTTCATAAGTTGAATGATAAGTAGAACAAAAAAATATCATTACCATGAATCGATATAACTACAGATTAGTCTATTTCATTTGTATGGTCTCGGCGTTGGGAGGCCTTTTGTTCGGTTACGACTGGGTCGTGATTGGCGGTGCAAAGCCGTTTTATGAACTATATTTCGGAATCAGCGATAATCCTGCGATGTAAGGTTGGGCGATGAGTTCGGCGATATTGGGATGTCTGGCAGGCGCAGTTTCTGCCGGAATGCTTGCCGACCGTTACGGGCGCAAGCCATTGCTCACATTGTCGGCAATCATCTTTTTCATCTCGGCGGTTGCTACCGGAGCGTTTAATGACTTCTCATTGTTCATCATTGCCCGTCTTGTGGGTGGCATTGCCATTGGCATAGCGTCGGCATTATCGCCTATGTATATAGCGGAGGCAGCCCCGACCCACGTGAGAGGCAAATTGGTGACGCTAAATCAGATGACAATTGTATTCGGTATCCTTGGTGCGCAGATTGTCAATATGCTTCTCGCCGATCCGATACCGGACGGAATGACATCACAGGAGATGATGACGACGTGGAACGTGCAGTCCGGTTGGCGTTGGATGTTCTGGGCAGAGGCATTCCCTTCAGTTCTGTTTGTAGTCCTCACATTCTTCATACCGGAGAGTCCGCGTTGGCTTACGATGGTGGGACGTGTGGAGGCTGCTGAGATCGTATATTTCAAGATAGGGGGCAAGGATTATGCAAAAGAGGCGGTTGTCGCCATACAGAATGCGGAAAAGCGAGGGAATGCCGGACTATCAACATTGTTTAGCCGACCGTATGTGCCGGTGCTTGTGCTGGGAGTGATCATAGCCGTATTCCAGCAGTGGTGTGGCACCAACGTGATATTCAATTATGCACAGGAGATATTCGCATCGGCAGGTTATCCACTTGGTGATATGCTCTTTAATATCGTGGTTACAGGTATTGCCAACGTGGTTTTTACATTTGTGGCGATTTTCACGGTGGAGAAACTCGGACGTCGCAAGCTGATGCTAATGGGTGCGTTGGGACTCGCGCTGATTTACATGATTCTCGGCACATGCTACTATTTCCAAGTCAGCGGCATATTGATGGTGATATGTGTGGTGGCTGCTATAGCCTGCTATGCCATGACTCTCGGACCCATCACATGGGTGCTTCTTGCGGAGCTTTTCCCCGATAAGGTGAGAGCGATTGCGATGGCGGTATGCACCTTTGCTCTTTGGACCGGTTGTTTCACGCTGACATATTCCTTCCCGATACTTAATTCATGGCTCGGAAGCTATGGCACGTTCTGGCTGTATGCCGCGATCTGCTTGTCGGGTTACATCTATTTCCTGAAGGTGTTGCCAGAGACAAAAGGTAAGTCACTGGAAGAGCTTGAAAATGAATTGATAAAGAAGTGAAAATTAAAAATCATATAAAGATACAGATATTATGGTAAAAGCATGGAGAGAGAAGGTGATGATACCTACTTACCTTCCCGGAGAACCGGAAAAGAATCCAATATTTCTTGAAAAACGTGTATATCAGGGTTCAAGCGGAGTTGTCTATCCATATCCGGTAATAGAGTCAATCTCCAATGAGAAAACTGACGTTGAATATGATGCGATATGGATTGAGAATGAGTATATAAAGGTGATGATATTGCCTCAGCTCGGAGGTCGTGTGCAGATGGCATACGATAAGATTAAGGAGCGTCATTTCATATATTACAACCACGTCATCAAGCCAGCCCTCGTAGGGCTGGCTGGGCCATGGATTTCCGGCGGCATAGAGTTCAACTGGCCTCAGCATCATCGTCCGTCGACGTATATGCCCGTTGATTCCAAGATAGAGGAGAATGCCGACGGCTCAGTGACGGTTTGGGTCAACGAGCGAGAGCGCATGTTCTCGCAGAAGGGTATGGCTGGTTTCACCCTTCGTCCCGGCAAGGCATATCTTGAAATAAAGGGTGTGCTCTATAATCCTACTCCGATGCCCCAGACCTTCCTTTGGTGGGCAAACCCGGCAGTGGCTGTCAATGACGACTATCAGAGCGTTTTCCCGGCAGATGTCAATGCCGTGTTCGACCATGGTAAGCGTGCTGTAAGCTCGTTCCCGATTGCCACAGGCACTTACTACAAGATGGATTATTCCGCTGGCGTGGACATCTCCAACTATAAGAATATCAAGGTGCCGACCTCTTATATGGCGGTCAATTCAAAATATAACTTTGAGGGTGGGTATGAGAATGACACACGTGCCGGAATGTTGCACGTCGCAAACCATCATGTATCACCCGGAAAGAAACAGTGGACTTGGGGTAACGGTGACTTCGGTCAGGCTTGGGACCGCAACCTTACCGATGAGGATGGTCCGTATATCGAGCTTATGGCAGGTGTCTACACAGAGAATCAGCCTGACTTCACTTGGCTCATGCCTTTTGAGGAGAAATCATTCACCCAGTATTTCCTACCGTATCGCGAACTCGGCATAGTGAAGAACGCATCCAAGGATCTTCTCATGAATATAGACCGTGCCGGAGAGGGTAAGGTGCGTCTGAAGGTGTTCGCCACTTCAGAGCAGGATGTGGTCATCACTCTTTACAATGGCGAGGAGAGTCTGTATTCAGAGACTTTAACCATGTCGCCTGTGATGGTCTACGACAAGGAGATTACGTCCGGAGATGCAGAATGGAGCAATCTGAGAGTTGTCATATCCGATGCCAAGGGTAAGGAACTTCTCGTGTGGGAGCCGGAACCGGATGAAATCCGTCCTATACCCGATGCGGCAGAGGCGGCACTCCGTCCGGAAGAGATAAAGACTGTGGAGCAATTGTATCTTACCGGTCTGCATCTCGAACAGTATCGTCATGCCACATTCAATCCGGTGGATTATTATGAGGAGGGTCTCCGTCGTGACCCCATCGACGTGAGATGCAACAATGCACTCGGATTGTGGTATATCCGCAAGGGACGTTTCGACAAGGGGGAGAAGTATCTGCGCACGGCTGTCAAGGTGCTTATGAAGCGAAATCCCAACCCGTATGATGGTGAACCTCTGTTTAATCTCGGTCTTGCATTGAAACTTCAAGGTAAGACGGATGAGGCTTACGACCGTTTCTATAAGTCTACATGGAATGGCGGTTGGCAGGATGCCGGCTATATGGCGTGTGCACAGATCTCAAACGGTCAGGGGCGTCTTGAGGATGCTCTTTATGAGGTTGACCGTTCGCTTATCCGCAACTGGCATAACCACAAGGCACGTGCCCTGAAGACTCATATCCTTATGCTCATGGGGAAGAAAGAGGAGGCTGAGAAGTTTGCGGCCGAATCGCTTGCAATAGATCCGTTCAACTTCGGATGTCTCTATGAACTCGGTAAGTATGCGGAGATGCGAGAGATGATGCGCAAGGATGCTAATGATTATGACCAGCTTGCACTCGACTATTGTGCGGCGGGAGCATATACCGATGCAGCCAAGATATGGGGTATGGCGATAGAGGAGACCGCCGTGACTCCGATGACCCGCTATTATATGGCGTGGAGCCTTCATGAGTCAGGCAATATAGTTGAGGCAGAGGCTATGTATAAGGAGGCTGTGACAATCTCACCTGAGTATTGCTTCCCCACCCGTATAGAGGCTATCCTTGCGCTCAACGTGGCTATGAAGTATAATCCGTCGGATGCACGTGCTCCATATTATCTTGGTAATCTATACTACGACAAACGTCAGTATGATCTTGCCATAGCATTGTGGACAAAATCGTCTGAACTTGACCCGACATTCCCCACCGTATGGAGAAACCTTGCTTTGGCGGCATATAATAAATTGAACGATAAGGATAAGGCTCTTGAAATGATGGTGCGTGCGTTTGAACTTGACCGGACTGATGCCCGTGTGCTGATGGAGCTTGACCAGCTTTATAAGCGTCTCGGTCGCAGCCATGCCGACCGTCTTGCATTCTTGGAGAAATATCCGTCGCTTGTCAGCCGCAGGGATGACCTCCTTTTGGAGCAGATTACACTTCTTAATTTCACCGGAGATTTTGATAAGGCTAAGACTCTTCTTGATGCCCACACGTTCCATCCGTGGGAGGGTGGTGAAGGCAAGGTTCCTGCACAGTATCAGTTCAGCCGTGTGGAGATGGCGAAGAGACTTATCGCTAATCCTACGAAGGAGAATCTTGCGGAGGCAATCCGTCTGCTTGAGGAATGTCTGGTCTATCCCCACAATCTTGGAGAGGGTAAGCTGCACGGAGCATTAGAGAATGATTTCATGTATCTGTTGGGTAAGGCTCACGAGCTTAACGGCGACAAGGATAAGGCTATGGAGTGCTGGAAAGCCGGCATGATAGCACCGGAGGAACCGACAGCAGCTCTCTACTACAATGACGCAGCTCCCGATAAACTCTTCTATGCCGGATTGTGCTGCATGGCTACCGGAAATTATGATAAGGCTAAAGGACGTTTCAATCGCTTGGTGGTATATGGAGAGAACCATATCTTTGAGGATCAGAAACCTGATTACTTCGCGGTGTCATTACCGGATCTTCTTGTGTGGGACGGCGATCTCAATGAGACAAACAGAGTGCATTGCCTCTATATGATGGCACTCGGTCATTTCGGTCTTGGCAATTATGACAAGGCAGAGAAATTCCTGACCGAAGCGGAGAGAATCAACCCCAATCATGTAGGCATACTCTCATCCCGTTCATTCTTTAATCTATCGGAAAAATGAGAAGGAATATAATAATTGGTATTCTATCTGTATTAATTTCAGGACTATGGTTTATGGCATGTGGTGCCATTGACCATAATCCATTACAGATAGATTTGTCGGGAGAATGGCGATTCAGAATTGATTCTCTTGACAGAGGTATATCGGAAAACTGGTCGGCATCATTGTTGGATGATGTTGTCACCTTGCCGGGCACAATGGATACGAATGGTAAGGGCGACTCTTGCCGATTGGATGCGAGGCTTGAAAAAACACAATTGCTGCATCTCACAAGAAAATATTCTTATGTAGGGCCGGCATGGTATCAGCGGGATGTGGAGATAACTGAAGAGATGGCAAATAGACCGCTTTCGTTGGAATTGGGACGAGTGTTATGGCAGAGCCGTCTGTGGATTGACGGGGAGGAGGTTGACACTGCTCAGGAGAGTCTGACAACTCCGCATCGTTTTTCTATACCGGCATTGACGAAAGGGAAGCATACGCTCACCCTGCGTATTGACAATTCAAAACGTTACGACATATCTGTGAATGATTTGGCACACGCCTATACCAACAACACGCAGGTGATGTGGAACGGTGTCTTGGGCAATATGACCTTGACAGCACTCCCGGATATAAGCATAGACCAAATGGCAGTCTATGCCACAGACCCGGAAAAACCGTTGTTGTCAAAGTTGGAACTGTATAATCACACTTCTGATACTGTCACTACAGAGATTAATCTGAATGTTGGCAAAGTGAAGACTCGTGAGAAAGTCATGTTACTTCCTGGATTGAATAATGTTGAGATTAGTATGGATTGTAGCGGAGCTGGTTTTAAGGCATGGTATGAGTTCTCTCCGGCAGTCTATAATATGGTTGCAAGTGTCATTTCATCCGGAGCACAGAAGAGTGTGGATTTTGGTTTCCGGGAAGTTAGTTCCGAGGGTACAGATATTTTGGTAAATAATAAGCCTGTGTTTCTGCGAGGCACGCTTGAATGTTGCATTTTCCCACTTACCGGCACGCCTCCTACAGATGAGGCGGGTTGGGAGAAAGTGTTTTCCACAGCGAAAGAATACGGATTGAATCATCTCCGTTTCCATTCGTGGTGTCCGCCTGAAGCGGCATTCAAGGTGGCAGACAAGAAGGGTTTCTATCTTCAGGTGGAGCTGCCTCAATGGTCGCTGACTGTTGGTCAGGATTCCCTTACGACAAACTATATCTATAAGGAATATGACCGTATCATAAGAGAGTATGGCAGTCATCCGTCGTTTGTGATGATGACTTGTGGGAATGAGTTACAGCCGGATTTCGACACTTTGAACGGCATTGTGGAATATATGCGAAAGACCGATCCCCGTCACTTGTATGCTGCATCGTCATTTACGTTTGAGAAAGGGCATGGGGCTTATCCCGAACCTCATGACCAGTTCTTTATCACTCAATGGACAAACGATGGCTGGGTGCGTGGTCAGGGTGTGTTTGACAGCGAATCACCGAGATTTGATAAGAATTTTGATGAAGGGGTGAAGAACATAACAGTGCCGTTGGTCACTCATGAGATAGGTCAATATTCCGTCTATCCCAATCTTTCTGAAATAGATAAATATACCGGCACCCTTATGCCCTTGAATTTCATGGCAGTCAAGAAAGATATGGAGTCAAAAGGATTGATTGGAGAGGCATCTGATTGGACTCATGCGTCAGGAAAACTTGCTGCAATACTTTATAAAGAGGAGATTGAACGTGCCATGAAGACAAAGGCTATAAGCGGATTCCAATTGCTTGACTTGCACGATTTCCCCGGACAGGGAACGGCATTAGTGGGTCTGCTTGATGCGTTCTGGGATTCGAAAGGGGTGATAGAGCCTGAGGAATTTCGTCAGTTCTGCTCTCCTGTGGTGCCATTGGCATATTTCGGCACCCCGATATACAGAAGCGGCGACGTGTTTAATGCCGATATAAGTATCGCCAATTATTCCGGAGAGAATATAGATGAAGCCAAGGTGAAATGGCAATTGTCGGATACGGAGGGTAAGATATTCGCCTCCGGGTATCTGCCTGATAAGAATCTTATTAATGGAGAGAATACCAACGTAGGTAAGGTTTCAACAGAAGTCAAGACAGGTCGTGCCGATAAATTAATATTTGATGTGAGTGTGGATGGCACGTTAGCTCACAATACTTGGTCGATATGGGTATATCCGGAGATAAAGGCATCAGATATTGAAAATCTGATGAGCCAAATAGTTGTTACCGATAACCTTGCTAAGGCTTTAGAGAGTCTTGAAAAGGGGGAGAAGGTGCTATTCTCACCTGATTATGCCACCATACGAGGACTGGAGGGTAAATTTGTGCCGGTGTTCTGGAGTCCGGTTCATTTCCCGAATCAGGCTGGTACAATGGGACTTCTCTGTGACCCGAATCATCAGGCTTTGAAGTCATTCCCGACAGAGATGCACAGCAATTGGCAATGGTGGGATTTGTTGAAACATTCCACTACCGTTGACATAGATTCCATTCCCGGAGCCATGCCAATAATCAAACAGGTGGATAATTTTGTCAATAATCGACGGTTGGCTTCCATATTTGAGGCTAATTGCGGTAAAGGGAAACTGATATTCAGCAGTATTGATTTGCTTGGGCATAATTCAGATGCAACTGCTCCGGAACGCCGTCAGTTACTTTACAGTCTGTTGCAATATATGACATCCCCTTCCTTCAATCCGTCGGGATCGGTAGATGTGTCAAGTTTGTCTGGAATCTTGAAGAGTAACGGCAAATATGTTTCGACATCCGCCACATCAATCTATGATTGATAATGAAACTTATACAACATAAATAGGTAAAGGTATTTGATGGTTTAAGTGTGAAGAACGCGTGGCAAGGGTTAACCCTTGTCACGCGATTTATATTCAGAAGGGGAGATCTTCATTACTTTTGTGAAAGTCTTTGAGAAATGGTACTGGTCGTAATAGCCGAGCATTTGGGCGATTTCCTTTATCTTTAGATCGGAGAAGTCAAGATATCGGCACGCCGCCTGTATCTTCAGGTTGTGGAAATAGTTGATCGGTGTGAATCCTGTACGCTTTGAGAATATAAGACCGAAATGAGATGGTGAGTAATTCACATGGGAGGCAATCTCTTCAAGTGACAGGATTTTATTTATTGAACTCTTCATGAATGAAATTGCCTTCTCAATCACGTCAGTGCTGTCGTCATGAGTTATCAGCCGGAACTGTGGGATATACGCCAACGAACCGATGAAATGCCATAACACCATGGAAGAATACCGAAGGTTTTCGATGTTATAATCTCGCCAAAGGTTGATGAATATCTCTTCAAACATCTGGTTTCTTGCATCAAATCTTGAATCAGAAGTTTCAGGAATGGTATGTGTCTGATTATACATATCGTTGAGGAGATCAGCCATCTCCCCGGTGAAGTGCATCCAGAAGATACTCCAGGGATTAGTGTCGGATGCGGCATATATATGAGGCGTTCCGGCAGATATTACAAAGAATTGATTTCTGCCTACCGTGCAACGTTTGCCGTTGACCATATACCAACCTTCGCCATCCTTGCAATATATCAGTATATTCTGATTGGATCCATCCTTACGAGAACGGTAATGCCCTGCTGCATGAGGATAGAATCCGATATCCGTGATATATAGCAATCGGGTCAGCTTGTCGGAAGCCAAAATCTTAAGAATGTCATTTGGAATGACAATCACCTTCTGATTATCAAACCCATCACTTTTCCGTTCCATCTGCATGAGTATTTACAAGAAGTTTTGCAAAGATAAATAAAATTCAGGAATATTTACAAAGAAAAACTCAACAACTACGGTCACTATGACGGTTTAGAGTGAGTTTTGCAAGTTGAGGAAAATTTCGATTATACACTGAAAGAATTGCTAAAATATCCAAAACTTTACGGATATGGTCTAAACTTTTGGATTTATTCTTGTTTCTTTCGGTTATAGAATGTAACTTTGTGCAGAATTATTTTTAATATGATTATGAAAATTATTGACCGTCCGATTTACATCAACAGAATCATCAGGCAGCTTAACCGTGGCATGATGCTTGTTCTGGTTGGACAAAGACGAGTAGGGAAAAGTTTTATACTTAGAAGCCTTTCAAATTGGTTGAGCCAAAACAAGCCCAAATCCAATGTGCTGTTTATAGATAAGGATTTTAACAGTTTTAATTTCATCAAAACATCTGATGATCTTTATGCCCATGCTGTCGAAAATTTGCCTCTCGGAGAAGAGAATTACCTTCTTATTGATGAGGTTCAGGATATTGATGGCTATGAAACTGCGCTGAGAAGCCTTTATGCAGAAGACCGTTGTCAGATAATTGCAACCGGAAGCAATGCCTATATGTTTTCTTCGGAGATTGCTACCAAATTTTCCGGAAGATATATCGAGATAAACATTCGAAGTCTCGGATACGAAGAATTCTTGAGGTTCCACAACCTTTCTGACGGTCATGAAGCGTTGCTTAAATATATCAGTTTCGGAGGAATGCCAGGTCTGGCGAATTATCAGTTTGATGATGTGCCGGAGATAAAAGCATACTTGCAGGGGGTCTACAACACGATAGTCCTTAAAGACATCGTAGCCCGTGAACAAATCCGCAATATTAAATTTTTGGAAAACCTGATTCTCTTTCTTGCAGATAATGTAGGACAGCTTGTCTCGGTCAACAGCATAGTGAAATATCTCAAATCGCAAGGTTCCAAGGTGACCAATGATGTAGCAACAAAGTATATTAAGTCCATATCCAATGCGCTCATTATTAATCAGCTCTCCAGATATGACATACATGGTAAGCGTATTTTCGAGCTGATTGAGAAATATTACTTCTGCGACCATGGTCTTCGCAACTGTATCATCAACGAGATGCCTAATGTTTTTGGCAGCATTGAAAAAATCATTGAGAACATTGTACGCAACCATCTTCTCATTCAAGAATTTGATATATATGTAGGAGTTATCCCCTCCGGAGAGATTGACTTTGTTGCAAAGAAAGGCGACAAGACAATTTATATTCAAGTTGCCTACAAACTCTCCACAGAGGAGACTATCAAACGTGAGTTCGGAAACCTTCGGGCAATCAAAGACGACTTCCCGAAGTATGTCGTTACAATGGAAGATATCGTTGGACCCGTTAAAGAGTATCCGGGAATCATCCACATACATTTACGTGATTTCCTCAAGACTGTCTACTGAATTGCAGTGACGTATTAGTGTATGGGAGCTGTCGTCTAAAGATGCTTTCCCAAGCAATAATGGAAGGGCGATATATATTATCGATCAAAATAGGAATGGAAGCACCACTCGTTTCAGTCGTTTTGTGTAGAATGTGGTAAGGTCTATTTTGCCCGGAAGAGAGCGACGCATACACGTAGACACTACATTGCCACGTTCTGAATTTGAAAAGCAATTGAAAATAGTGTCAATGGGTGATGCTTATGCCGGAGCCTCGGTCACGTCGAAAGATGGGATGGGTGGTAATGGTGAGTTCCGTCCGTTGGGAGGAGATTAAATCGAATGAAAGAGAATGGTATCAGTATCGCGACGTTTGATTGCGTGATAGGGAAAATAACTTATCTGACGCTCCGGAACCAATCCGGGGCGTCGGTCACATTGTCGTCAGTCGGTGCGGGCATAGTGTCGGTAATTGTGCCGGATTGTAATGGTAATCTGGCGGATGTGGTGCTCGGATATGGTAATCCGGCGGATTATATCGGAGATGGACCGTGTGCGGGAAAGATTCCCGGAAGGTATGCCAATCGTATATCGAACGGCGAATTTATGATTGACGGGGAGACGTATCATCTGGCGCAGAATGATTATCCTAATGCTTTACATGGCGGTCCGTCTGGTTTTCATAACCGGATATGGGATGTGGAGATTATTGATGACCGTCGGGTGCGTTTCACCCTCTTGTCGGAGGATGGGGATGAGGGTTATCCGGGGAATCTGTCGGTTAGTGCCACTTATGTATGGACCGATGGTAATATGCTTGAATTGCATCTGGAGGCAGTGACCGACAAGCCGACGGTGGGCAATCTCACCAATCATGCGTATTTCAATCTTGACGGGGAGGATGCCGGTTCGGTGCTGGGTCATGAGTTATGGCTCAATGCGTCGAGATACCTGCCTACCGATTCCGCGTTCATACCCACAGGTGAACTGGCGGATGTGGTGTCAACTCCGATGGATTTCACATCCCCGAAGAGACTGGGGATGGATATTGAGGCGGATTTCCCGGATCTTATATATGGGAGGGGTTACAACACTTGTTGGATCGTTGATAATTGGCAACCGGGGAGGTTGCAGAAAGTGGCTGTGCTTGATTCGGAGCGTTCGGGTCGGCGACTCACAGTTTTTTCCACGCAACCTGGAGTGCAGGTCTATACCGGCGGATGGCTTAAAGGGAGTCCGGAAAGCATATCCGGAGGGGAATATGACAAAGGGTCAGGAGTGGCGATAGAATGTCAGGGTTTCCCTGATGCGCCCAACCGACCTTCGTTCCCCTCGCAATTGCTGCGACCCGGAGAAAGATACTGTCAACAGATATTCTTCAGTTTCTCGACAAGGGAATTAAGGAAATAATGAAGTTAGATACCACTTATATACAATTTCAATGAATAATAATGCTTAAATTTGTGAAAAATATAAGATTTAAGGTTATGAAAAGATTTCTTGCAAGTGTAAGTGTTATTCTGTCGGTATTTACGGCAATGGGACAGGATCGCGCCGACCGTCAGCAGCTGGATGATCCGGCTTCGTTTTCCATGATTCTTCTCGGCGACCCACAGGGGTATATCAAGTATGATATCAACCAACCATTGTTTGAACTCCAGACGGCATGGATAGCGGATAACGTGGATAATCTCAATATCAAGGCTGTGCTTTGCACCGGTGATCTCGTAGAGCAGAACGATAATCTCGTCCGCAACCGCAGGATGCTTAATCAGACGTCGAGGGAGATGTGGGAGAACGTGTCGCGATCGTTTGAGCGTCTTGACAACAAGGTGCCATATATCATATCGGCAGGTAATCATGATTATGGCTACCGTCATTCCGAGAATGGGAATACAAAGTTCCCTGAATATTTCCCGATAGAACGCAACAAGGCATGGTATGATTGCGCGGTGGAAGTGTATCCTAATCGGAGCGGGGTTGAGTCGCTGGAGAATGCGGCATTTGAGTTTGAGTCGCCGGAATGGGGCAAGTTGCTTGTGGTATGCAATGAGTTCGCACCGCGTGATGAGGTGCTTGGTTGGACGGCACGCCTGATAGATAGCGACAGATTCCGGAATCATAAGGTGATCTACATCACCCATTCTTTGCTTGCCGAGCGCACGGCTGAATGGACGGATAATGAGCCGTATGACATTACTCCGCGCAACTGGGGTAAGCAGGTGTGGGAGAAACTTCTGAAGCCATCGAAAAATATTGTGTTGGCGTTGTGTGGACACATGGGTGATACCGGTAGTTTTGAGAACTCGGTGGCGTATCGTGTCGATAAAAATTCAATAGGGAGGAATCTGCATCAGATGATGTTTAACGTCCAGACTCTTGGCGGCGGCTGGGAAGGGAATGGCGGCGACGGTTGGCTCCGTATCCTTGAATTTAAGCCAGATGGAAAGACGATAGGGGTGAAGACATATTCACCACTGTTTGGTATATCCCCGTCAACACGTCATCTGGCACACCGCACGGAGAGTTTCGACCAGTTTGAGATGGTCATAGAGTAAACCTTTTGTGTTACATATTTAATCCCGTCTTGGTGTACCGGATGGTCAATCCAAGACGGGATTATTGTATATGATGAATTTTTTATCGGGTGTATTTACGGCTATTTCTTGTCGCGAATCTCTACGCGACGGATTTTGCCGCTTATGGTCTTTGGAAGTTCATCCACAAATTCAACCACGCGGGGATATTTATAGGGTGCAGTCGTGCGCTTCACATGATTCTGTATCTCCTTGATGAGAGCCTCCTTGTCGTCAACGGCACGCTGACGATAGTCAGGTGCGAGTACGATTGTAGCCTTCACCACCTGTCCGCGTATCTCATCGGGTACACCGGTTATGGCACATTCCACCACAGCGGGATGAGTCATCAGCGCACTCTCCACCTCGAAGGGACCGATACGGTAGCCGGACGACTTTATCACATCATCCTTTCTGCCTACAAACCAGTAATAGCCATCCTCATCGCGCCAAGCCACGTCGCCCGTTTGGTAGATGCCATCATGATGAGCCTTAAGGGTCAGTTCCGGGTCATGAAGATATTCCTTGAAAAGACCTAACGGACGGTGCCCGTCGGTATGTATGATTATCTCTCCATGCTCACCATCCTCCGCCTGTCTGCCGTCGGGGGTTACAAGGTCGATTTCATACTCCGGACCCTTCTTCCCCATAGAACCCGGCTTTGGTTCCAGCCAAGGGTATGTGGCGATTGTGAGTGTGGTCTCTGTCTGACCGAATCCCTCCATGAGCTTGATTCCGGTAAGTTTCAGCCATTCTTCATATACGCTTGGGTTAAGAGCCTCTCCGGCTATTGTGCAGTATTTAAGGGTTGAGAGGTCGAATTTCGACAGATCCTCACGTATAAGGAAACGGAATACGGTCGGTGGTGCGCAGAAAGAGGTTATGCCATAGTTGTGGATCATGTGGAGCACATCCACCGGCTCAAACTTCTCAAAGTCGTAGACAAACACGTTGGCACCTGCAATCCATTGTCCGTATAGCTTTCCCCATACCGCCTTACCCCAGCCGGTGTCAGCGAGAGTGAGGTGCAGACTGTCCTCATGCAGATTGTGCCAGAAGGATGCCGTTATTATGTGTCCGAGCGGATACGTGAAATCATGTGCCACCATCTTAGGCTCGCCGGTGGTGCCGGAGGTGAAATACAGTAGCGATACATCGTCGTTGGCATTAGGATTCTCCGGACGCACGAAAGGCTTCGCCTTTTCGATCTCCTTGTTGAAATCATACCAACCCTCGGGAATCACAGGACCGGTGGAAATCAGAGCGTGAAGTGACGGACATTCCGGCAGGGCATCGTTGATATGCGATGTCACTACAGGATCGCCGGAGGCTACGATAGCCTTTATCCCTGCCATGCGGCAACGGTAGATGATGTCTTTCTTAGTCAGCAGATGGGTGGCGGGTATGACGGTGGCACCCAATTTATGAAGGGCGATGATGGAGAACCAGAACTGGTAGTGGCGTTTCAGGATGAGCATCACCATATCCCCTTTGCCGATACCGAGCGATTGGAAAAACGAGGCGGTCTTATCGCTCTCGCGTTTTATGTCGGCAAAGGAGAATTGAATCTTCTCCCCTTTGTCGTTGGTCCACAGTAGGGCTGGTTTGTCAGGTTCCCTTTCCGCCCATGCGTCTACCACATCGTATGCAAAGTTGAAATTTTCGGGTACATTTACATGGAAATTCTCCATGAAATCCTCATAACTCTCAAATTCGGTTTTATCAAGAAAACGATCGAGCATAATAAAGAAATTAATTAGGATATGACTGCAAGCAGGCGCACTTTGCTGCCATCGAGGGCACGCAGACCGTGCGGTTTTCTTGCGTCAAACATTATTGCGTCTCCGGGGTTGAGAATATTGAGTTTTCCGGCAACGGAGATTTCAAGTTTACCTTCCACGACGAAATTGAATTCCTGTCCTTCGTGGGTGTTGAGGGTGAGGTGAGCATCAGCGGGAGCCGGCTCGACAGTCACCATGAATGGTGCCATCACTCGATGCTGGAATCCTGCGGCGAGGTCCATATAACTGTATGCACCGGTGCGTTCGGCTTTCTCCCCCTTACCGGCACGTGTGATGTAATACGAGTTCATACGTGGTTCGTTGCCAAACATTATTGCCGACATCTCCACGCCGTATGTGGAAGAGAGCCGGTGGATGAAGCTCACGGGAATATCGCGCATCCCGCTCTCATACTCGGCAAGGAGTTCTTCCGATATGTCGCATTGGCTTGCCATATCGGCAGTAGTCAGCTCAAGGGCATCGCGCAGACCGCGCAGGCGTTCAGCTATCTGTAGAATTATGTCCATGATGAAAATTATTTAGATAGCGCAAAGATATGAAACTTTTCCGATGTAGGTCGGATGATTGACCGAAAATTGTCGTCACTTTATAATTTTTTTCAAGTTTGCCCATTACGCTTCCCCCACAAATTTGGAGTTGATGAAAAGATTCGTGTATACACTGAATAAATTGCTGAAATTGCCAAATCTTTACGGCTATATTCTAAACTTTTTAATTTGTTCTTGTTTCTTTCGTTTATGGAATGTAACTTTGTGCAGAATTACTTTAAACATGATTTATGCATATTATTCAGTCTTGTTATTCAGTCTTTAATACTCGTATCTATAAATTCCTCTTATTGTTGATTGTATTCGTGGCGATAGGGCTCATTCCCTTTCCTCTTGAGGCGCGGGAAGTGATCTCGCTGAATCGTGACTGGTTGTTTCATGCCGGCGATGTGGCTGACGGGGCGTCTGCCCATACGTTATCTCCAGGATGGATCACGGTTAATGTGCCCCACGATTATCAGATAAGTCAGCCATGGGTCGCTCCCGGTGTTGATGAGAGGGGGGATGCCGATAATCCTGTGGCAAACGTGGCGAGTCGGCTCAGTTCACGAGGCTTCAAGGAGATGGGGTGTGGCTGGTATCGTAAGACGATCATACCGGATAATGACTGGAAAGGGAGGCGTATACTTCTGGATTTTGAGGGTATAATGCTGGTGGGAGATGTGTATCTGAATGGAGAACTCATAGGCGGCACAGACTACGGCTATCTTGGGTTTGAAATTGACGTGACTGATAAATTACGGTACGGAGAGGAGAATGTGATAGCAGTCAGGGCAGATACCGGAAGCCCGGAAAATTCAAGATGGTACACAGGGGGCGGATTATATCGCGACGTCAATCTTAAAATCACTGATCCCGAACTTTATTTCACGCGTCATCCGCTCTATGTGACCACTCCGGAGGTTGAGCGGGACAGGGCGGTAGTGAGGATTCAGGCGGAAGTAGCGAATCATATCGCATCGCTTGATTCATTGCGTATGAAGACCGTAATACGTGATGCGGATGGGAAGGCGGTGTATGAAGCGGAATCATCCCACAGATTCAACCGTAAGCAAACGATAAAGGAATATGAGGCGGATAGCCTTGTCTTGGATAATCCGCGTCTATGGGATTGCGAGACTCCCCATCTCTACACTGCGACCGTCACTCTCTTGCGTCCGGATGCGACTGTGGCTGATGAAGTCAGCACGCGTTTCGGAGTCAGGAAACTGGAATACTCTCCGGAATACGGTCTGCGGATAAATGGGAAGAAAGTGCTTCTGAAGGGTATTGCCAACCATCATACCTTGGGGGCATTGGGGGCGGCTGCTTATCCGCGAGCCATCGAGAAAAGAATACGGCTACTGAAGGATTTCGGGTTTAATCATATCAGATGTTCGCATAATCCCTACAGCGAATCATTGATGGATCTTTGCGACGAATATGGCATACTCGTGGTTGATGAACTGTATGACAAATGGCTCACCCAATATGCGGGCGGACGTAAAGACTGGATGGAGCAATGGCCTCACGACGTGCCGGAATGGGTGAGACGCGACAGGAATCATCCCTGTGTGGTGATGTGGAGCCTTGGCAACGAACTCCAGCTTCTATGGGACATACCGTATGCAGATTGGGGAGTCACTCCCTACAGAATGCAGAAAGCCCTTCTTGACAGATATGACCGCACACGTCCCGTCACTGTGGCGATGCATCCTCGTGGACGCAATGAAAAGACGGATTCGCTCCCTGCCCCTCTCGCGATGGAGACAGACGTGGCGGCATATAACTATAGATATATGTATTTCCCTGGTGACAGCCGCCGATTCCCCCGGATGATGTTTTATCAGAGTGAAGCGAACACCTCGAATATGGGTCCGAACTATTTTGACATGGATCTCGACAAGGTAATAGGTTTAGCATATTGGGGAATGATAGATTATCTGGGTGAATCTGCCGGCTGGCCCGCAAAGGGTTGGGAACAGGGGGTGTTTGACATATCTCTTGAGCCGAAACCGAATGCCTATTTCCTGAAAAGCTACTTTAAAGAGGATGAGCCGCTTGTGCATATAGCGGTATATGAGGATGAGGAGCCCTACATCTGGAATGATATACAGATGGGAGGGAAACGCTTGTCGGATCATTGGAATTATCCTGAGCCGAGCATACTGAAACTCTATACTTATACGAATGCTGATGAGGTGGAACTTAAAATCAATGGCAAGACGATAGGACGCAAGCGCAATGACAGGACCGACAGCCGCCGACGTAATCGAATAATGTGGGAGAATGTGGAGTATTCCCCCGGCAATATAGAAGCGTTCGCCTATAATGACGGTGAGAGCAACCCGGTGGCTCGCCATCGTATTGAGACCTCAGGTAGGGCTTCGCATCTTCTCTTGACGGCAGACAATGCCGACTGGAGAGCGGATGGCACTGATCTCCAGCATGTCAGAGTGGAGGCTGTCGATAAGAAAGGACGTCGGGATGTGTCGGCACGCGGCATGCTTACGTTTTCCGTGGAAGGTCCTGCAGAGATAGTCGGAGTCATCAACGGCGATAACCGTAGTAATGAACTGACCGTAGGTAACTCCCGCAGCCTCTACAACGGCACCGCCACTGTAATACTGAGATCAAAGCCGGAGAGTGGCACAGCCCTTCTGCGCATCACGTCGCCTGATTTCAAACCTGTAATGATGAAACTCCCGGTAAGTCCGGTAGATGGTAAATGAAGGGGACAATTGGTAACAATTGGTAGGAGTGTTACGGCGTGGTGTAGTATTTCAGTATGACGATGAGGAGTATGGCGAATATTTCAGAACATCGGTTTATGGCTGTGGCTCTAATCACGTCGTCATAGAAAAAGTACCTGCTTTTGTCGCCGATGTATGGCTTGTGGACGCATTCTCCGAAATAGTTATGCGGACCGCCAAAACGGCAGTCCAGGATGCCGGCGAGTGCAGCTTCCGGATAGCCGCTGTTGGGACTCGTATGTTTGTTGCCGAATCGCCATACAAATGTAATGGCTCTCCATCGTAACGATGATATGATCATGAGAAGGGCAGTAAGTCTGGCAGGTATATAGTTGGCGATATCATCTATCCGTGCAGCCACCTTTCCAAAGCTGCGGAAACGCTCATTCCTGTATCCGATCATAGAGTCAAGAGTATTCACCATCTTGTAGGCAAGCATCCCCGGCACTCCGAGCACGGCATACCAGAAGAGTGGCGCGATGACACCATCACTAAGGTTTTCGGCAAGAGTTTCCAGGGCTGCGGCACGGATTTCCTGGTCGGTCAGTTCCGACGTGTCGCGCCCGACTATCCTGCCCACTTGCCTACGTCCGGCTTCAAGAGATTCGTCTGCAGCCTTAAAGACCATATCCACTTCCCTTATTAGAGTTGTTCCCGCAAGACAATAGAATATCATGACTGCCTCAAATGTCATCTTTGCCCAGATGAAAGGGGAGAGAAGCCGGAGGCAGAGTGTGGCGGCAAGATATACTGCCGCTATCAACCCCACGGCACAGATGGCTCCTTTGAGTGTGCGGTGGTCTCCTTTATTGAATTTATGTTCGCAGAAACTTATCATCTTGCCAAACCCTACAACAGGATGTGGCAAGCGGGAGGGATCTCCCAGAATAAGGTCGGCTCCCCAGCCTATGAGCAATGGGGCGATAGCTATAAGGTATTCCATTCTTTCAATGCATTTATCAGTATGTCGTTCTCTTCTGGGCTCTGTGCCGCCACACGAAAATGTCGTGCTCCGAGACCATGGAAATTTGATGCGTCCCGAATGAGTATCCCATGACGGTCAATAAGACGGTTTTTAAGCGATAGGGCAGACGATGACGGAAGTTCGGCAAGAAGGAAGTTGCAGTCGGTGTCTGTGACCTTGATCCCCATTGCAGAGAATGTGGAGGAGATCCGCAGTGCCTCCTCATGCAGTCTTCGGGAATCAATCACATAGTCTTCATCATGCGACAGGAGATAACGAGCTGCCTCTATTGCCAAAGAATTCACAGACCACGGCATCCGCATGGCACGCAGTTGCGAGATGATGGCGGCATTGCCGATGGCATACCCTATCCGCAATCCCGGAATGGCATAACGTTTGGTGAGGGAGCTGAGTAGAATAAGGTTGTGACGGCAGGCGGCATCCTTTACGTCAAGCACGCGTTTGAGGGTATAGTCTGCATACGCCTGATCCACTATGAACAGCTTATCAGGATTGCCGTCAATAAGCTTTATCAATGATTGACGGTCAGTGACTTTCCCCGTGGGATTATTCGGATTACAGATCCATACGCAGGATGAATCCGCAGGGATTTCATCAAGTGATCTGAAATGGACTACCCTGTGATGGAATATATGGCAGGCATCCTGATATTCACTGAATGTAGGGGAACATACAGCTGACAATCCATCATGCTTGAGCTGGGCAAGCAGATAGATTGATTCGGTGGCTCCGTTTGTCACTATGACACACTCCGGATCAATCCCCATCCGACTTGCCAGGAGCGTTTCAATACTCCTCGGTTCGGGTTCCGGATAATTACGGAATACGTCGCCGAGAGCATAGAGATGAGACCTCAACTTAGAATGGTCAATCCCCTGATAAATATTCGTGCTGAAGTTTATCCTTATCTTGCCGACGTATCTGAAAGCGTCATCGCCATGTCCATGAATCATTTGCTGTCAAGTTTTAGATAGTTGTGGAATGTCATTCAGTCAACCGGATCAGTCGGGTAGGATTGCCACCTTGATTACGTTGTCGCGGCGGTTCTCGAAGAGGTCGTAAGCCTCGAGGATGCGCGAGAACGGGAAGGTGTGGGTGATTAGGGGAGTGGTGTCGATACGTCCGTCAGCAATAAGCTGAAGAATCTCCTCGCAGTCACATCCGTCTACGCCTCCTGTCTTGAATGTGAGGTTCTTGCCATACATGTCGGGCAATGGCAAGATCTGTGGCTCGTCATATAGAGCCACGACTGTCACTATGGCGTTCGGACGAGCCGCCTGCCATGCCAGTCGGAACGTGTCGTCAGCTCCCGCCACCTCTATAACTCGATCGGCACCGCCATGTTCACTCAGTCCGGCAACTTCTGCAAGACACCTGTCGGGATTCGTTACAACCACGTCCGGATAATGCCGTTTGACAAACTCGCGACGCACTTCATCAAGTTCGCATACGATTATCCTCTTAGGATTGAACAGCGCGACACATTGCAGCGTGCAGAGACCGGTCGGACCGGCACCTATTATCAGTACCGTATCCTCCTGAGATATTTCTGAAATCTTGGCAGCCCAATACCCTGTGGCGAGTATATCGCCTACAAAGAGAGCCTGACGGTCAGACACGCCATCCGGAATCCTCGTCAATTCGTTGTCAGCCTGTGGCACACGCACGAATTCCGTCTGACCTCCATCAATACGGCATCCCAATGCCCATCCTCCATTAGGGTCAGTGCAATTGTTGACCCAGCCGTTACGGCAGAAGAAACACTCACCGCAGAACGTCTCCACATTCACAGCCACACGGTCGCCCGGCTTCACACTGGTGACTGCCGAGCCTACCGACTCGACCACACCGACCATCTCATGCCCCACCGTCACACCCGGCACGGCACGTGGCACGCTCCCATGCTTGATATGCAGGTCAGACGTACAGATACTACTCATCGTGACCCTCACGACCGCATCCGTAGGATCAATCACCACAGGCATCGGTTTATCCGTTACCTCAAACCTGCCATTCTCAATATAAGTCAATGCCTTCATTCCTCAATATTAATATAAGCAACCATGCAAAGGTAGTAACTTTTTTGATAAATCCCCATTATTCAAATCTTTTTTCAGATCACATTGCATTTCTTATTGGAAACATTAAACAAGAAAAAATTGTGATTATCAATCCAAAAATTGAGTTCTTCAAAAGGATTTGTTAATTTTGCACTTGCCGGTTGACTCTACACTCCAGCCGACATCCATTCGCCCATATTTCCCCAAGAATCTGGTGCTGAATAATATGCAATCAATAAATTAAGTTTCGCAAGTTGGAAAACTTGCGAAACTTAAATGGTTTAAGGTTTAAAGTTTATGGTTTATGATAATTAAATTTTGTATAATGAAAAGATTCGTGGATTTTCGTGAATCTTAAACCTTAAACTATAAACTTTAAACCACTGAAGTGCAGCTTGCGAAACTTCAGTCAATAAATAACCTTACAGAATAATTTACCCTGATATGGAAGTGCGGATAGAAAATATAAATCAAGACGTGAATCTCGTTGCTGACATAAAGCAACTTATCACAAATGCCAGACTCAAAGTTGCAACCGTTGCCAATGCCGGGATAACCATGCTATATTGGCACATTGGGGAGAGAATTAATCGTGAAGTGCTTGGAAATCAACGGGCGGAGTACGGCAAGCGAATTGTGTCAACGGTGTCGGCACAATTACAGCAGGAATATGGCGGTCAGGAATTTTCTACCCGCAATCTTAGACGGATGATGCAATTTGCCGACTATTTCCCGGATCCGCAAATTGTGTCGCCATTGGCGACACAATTATCTTGGACTCATTTTACGGAAGTTTTACCGATAAAGGATGCCATTCAACGAGAGTTCTACCTCACAATGGCTGCTGAAGAGAGGTGGACAAAACGCACTCTCCGTGCCAAGATTGACGGGATGCTATTTGAGCGTACCGCCATCAGTGAGAAACCGGAAGAACTGATTCGTACAGAACTTGCAGCCCTTAGAAACGAGCGCAAAATTTCTCCCGACATGGTATTCAAGAGCCCATACTTTCTCGAATTTACAGGTCTGAAAGGGAATTACAGTGAAGAGACATTGGAGGACACTCTTATCTCGCACATTGAGCAATTCCTGTTGGAACTTGGCGATGGATTCACTTTCGTGGCTCGTCAGAAGCGGATGATAATAGATGGTGAAGACTTTCATCTTGACCTGCTCTTTTTTCATCGGAAATTGAAGCGACTGATAGCTTTGGACTTGAAATTGGGACGATTCAAAGCCCAATACAAAGGACAGATGGAACTATATCTGCGTTGGCTTGAGCGATACGAGATGCAACCCGGCGAAGGCACACCGCTCGGCCTTATCTTATGCACCGAAGGCAGCAACGAACAGATAGAACTTCTCCAACTCGATGCCACAGGCATTAAAGTGGCGCAATATATGACCGAACTGCCACCAAAAGAAGTCCTGATTCGTCAACTGCAAAAAACAATCGAAGCGAACCACAATCTTTCATAAGCATACGATGAAGCAAGTATGAGACATCGACGAAAATATGAAGAAAGAACTTTCGAATCTTCTTCGAAATGTGTTTGATTTTTATCGAACTTATATTAGCCTGTTTGAAAATTTGCAGCAACCTGCTGCAAATTCTATTGTCGCAAATCGTTATTCTTCGTTAGAAAAACTATCGAGAATGGCTGGGGCGAAATGTCCTACTCAATTTTCTCGACACTGACCTACTGTGAATCATCAGCTTAAAGGAGAACAAGACAACCCGACCATAGGTCTTCTGATTTGCAAGGACAAAGACAATATTGAGGCTCAATATTCTTTGGAAGCATACAATCTTCCTCTCGGCATATCGCAATACGAACTATCCAAGTTGATTCCTACCGAAATAAAGAGTTCTCTGCCATCAATTGAGGAAATAGAATCGTCTTTGGAGAAACTTTCGGAAAAAGAATATGAGTAGCAATTACGATGTAAATAATATTCTGTAATAAATATAGAATGAGTACCATCTGATTATATTATCAATAACGACATAATCCTACCTCCTGGTTCACTACGCTTCAGTGTGATGGATCGGGATTTTTTGTTTTTGGGCAGTTCGGTAAGTCATGTCAGTTTGAGGCGCTGCAAGGCGAAAAGGATTTGTTAATTTTGCACTTGTCGATTGACTCTATAGAAAATTGAATGATCGTCAGCGCAAAATACTCGCTCTGATTGAGAGCGATCAAGAAATTTCCGCACCTATATTGGCATCAACTATAGGAACAACAAGTCGGACTATACAACGCGATTTAAAGTTCATGCAGAATCTTGGAATTATCACTAACGATAGCCCCGATAGGGGTGGAACTTGGAAAATACTTTAATTATAATATTGATGTCAAACCACATTTAAGTGTAACTTGGTATTCATGCAACTGTCAGGAGAAATATTGCCAAAGTAGATAAAACAACATTGGCAGAACTGTGTGTAGGATATTCGGAGCTAAGGTATGTCTTAATTAGAATATTTTCGATTACTGATCTGCTTGCATCATCTTTCATCAACTGAAACAAATCTTCATCGATAACAGCTCCAGCAAAACTTTTCTTCAGTGCTGACAACGAATATTCTTTTCGGCATTCAAATGATGGGAGTTTGACCAATGTCCAAAATGGAGATGATGACAGATGATAAAAGGGATAATTTAATGCACATTTGAAACTGCCAGATGACTTTACATACAGATTCCATGTAGCTTTAAAAGCCTTTTCCAAAGATTTTGTAAGAGGTATAAATGGGCGGTCAATTTCACCGGATTTAATCAATTCCAATATTGTCAATAACAGAACTGCCTTATGTGGCGCAACAAGATTATCTTTTTTATTTACAGGAAGATGTAAAAGACAATCTATATATCCATTTAGTGTCATATTGTTTAGCATGTGGACAAATCTCTTAGTAAGAGATACCTAAATTATGCAAATTTAGTAATTATTTCTGATATTTAGGTAGTGAAATACTAAATAATCGCTACACCTGAAATAATCAAAGTTCATTTTGTTAAGCAAGTTTGTCTAAAGTTACATTATACTCTATTGATTAACAATTTATTAGTGTTTTAACAAATCTCTTACTAAGAGATAAGAAGTAAACTAATAATACATTACGATTTTGAGTAGATACTGCTTTTCGGGACATGAGTCCTTTCAGTGTAAATCTCTTTGGCTGAAAAAAGGATATGATTTCTTGCTGAACGGCAATCGTTTCAGCAGTCCGGATAGTGTTGCTATTCTTGGTGTAGGCAAAAATATGGTAGCTTCCATCCGATTTTGGCTTCGTGCATTTGGTTTAATCAAAATAGATGAACCATTATCGGTTGCCTCTTACCTTTTTGATTCCGCAACTGGTCGTGACCAATATGTTCAAGACATAAATACTATTTGGTTGCTTCACTTCTTAATAGTGTCGACAAAGGAAGCATCACTTTATAATCTTCTATTCGTTGAATATCAACGAGAGAAAAAAGAGTTTACAAAAACTGAACTTCAAAATTTCATCAAAAGGAAATGCTCTGTGCCAGAGCAGAAGAATGTCTACAATGAGAATACTGTCCGTAAAGATATTGGAGTTTTGCTGAAGAACTATGTTTCCCCATCAGACCTAAAGTCAATTGAGGATTTTTCATCCATTCTTCTCGAATTAAACCTGATTCACAAAGGTACTAAGGGTAAGGATGAGGAAGATTATTATGTTTTCAGAGAAGTTTCTCCTGCCGAGATTTCTCCTGAAATCATTCTTTATGCCCTACATTATATCGCCAAAGGAGATAGGACAATATCGTTTGACAAATTGACGGAATTGGCTTTGACATTCAGTATGCCAATAGTTTCTCTTATCCAGATGATTCAATCCGTAGAGCAAAAGTATCCGGGAATGATTTCCTTTACAGATAATAGTGGCGTGAAGAATGTCCAATTCCTATCAAATTTTGAGTCACTATCTATTCTTGACAAATATTACGAACAACGATGAGTTATATCCCTTCAGTAAATATTGAGCATAATACCGCTAACGATTTTAATTACATTGTTACTGAGAATGCCAAGCTCGTTGTAGGAAGTTTGGTAAACGGTTTCAATAGCGGACACCATTCTTTCACACTTATCGGAACATACGGCACTGGGAAGTCGAGTTTCATTCTTGCATTTGAGAATGACATCAAAAACCGAATCGGTCAACTGGTACGAAACAGGAAAGTCTTTGGCGACGTTAAAGATTTTGAGTTCCTGAATATTGTTGGCGATTATGCACCGCTAAGTAAATTGATTGGTCGGAAACTGTCTACAGAGAATGAAAATCCGATTGATTACCTACATCAATATTATCAGCAACTTCGTAAACAGAACAAATTCCTTTTCATTGTTATTGATGAGTTTGGGAAAATTTTGGAGTATGCTGCCAATAATAATCCTGAGAAAGAACTTTACTTCCTTCAGAAGTTAGCGGAATTCGTGAATGTGCCAAGTAGGAACATTATCCTGATTACTACTCTTCATCAAAATTTCGGTTCATACGCAGTCAAACTCACAGATACGCAGCGAAACGAATGGCAGAAGGTTAAGGGTCGTTTTGAAGAAGTTGTATTTGCGGAGCCGGTAGAACAACTACTTTATCTGACAACTCAACAGATGGAAGCCAAGCCTTTGTCTATAACCACGGCAGCTAAGCTCGGCTTCAAAATTCTTTATGATTTCGCAATTTCATCGAAAATTGTTTCAGATAGATTCAAGTTTTCTACTGCTGAAAAATTATATCCCCTTGACCCGGTTTCATCCGTTGTTTTGACAATTGCAATCCAACGGTATGGTCAAAATGAACGAAGTCTATTCTCATTTCTCTCTGCCCAAGGCAAAGGATCTCTCAATGAGTTTGAGCCAACACCGAATAACACATATAACGTAAGTGATGTATGCGATTATCTTCGCTATCATTATTTCTCTGCATTATCAGAATCTAATTCCGATTCTACCGGATGGCGGTCGCTGACCGTTGCTTTAGAAAGAATTAGCTGTATTGATGCAAGTTTCAACTTTATTGAATCGGCTACAAAAATCATAAAGTTAATTGGTCTGCTAAACATCTTTTTTGCAGGAATTAGACTTACAAAGGAGTTTATTGAGATTTATGCTCAAAATGCTATGGGTATAAATCAGCCTATGACCATTATTGATAAACTTACTTCGTTAAAAATAATTCGTTACGCACAGTATAAATCACAATACATCCTTTTTGAGGGAACTAATCTCAATCTTGAAGACGAACTTTACAAGGCAGCAGGAATTGTTCCCACTCCTTCATTATCTATTGAGGAAATTGGAGGTCATGTCCGCCCTCGTGTATTTTTGGCCAATGAGTCATATTATCATACCGGCACACCTCGTTACTTTGAGTTCAAGGTTACGAATGAACCGATAAATATTGAACCAACAGGAGAGATTGATGGGTATATCCATTTGGTATTCCCTTTATCGGACATCCATAACTATGTCAAGGAATTATCAGAGAAGCACAATGCTGGTGCCAATGTATACGCATATTTTAAGAACACTGATTCCATAACAAAGCATCTCCACGAAATAAAGAAACTCCAGTATGTTATAGACAATGTGGCAATGGATGACAATGTGGCAAAAGCAGAATTGGAGAATCAGAAAAGATATGAGACACAGAAACTCAACAGTGCATTGAATGAGGAGATTGCATCACCGACAAGCTCTATAATCTGGTACTTTCATGGAGAGGAACTAAGGATTCATTCTCTTAAAGAATTGAACGAACTCATTTCAAGAGTATGCACCGAAGTATATCATAAAACACCAATTATTCGGAATGAATTATTCAATAAGCAAAAACTCAGTTCTGCTATTTCATTGGCAAGAGTAAATCTATTGGATGCCATGCTTCTTCATTCTGATGAGGAGGATTTCGGCTTCGCAAAACAATCTTTTCCTCCTGAGAAGACAATCTATTATACATTGCTGCGAGATTCTGGTATTCACCGTCAAGATGAAAATGGAAACTGGATATTGGGAGCACCAACTCAACCGGAACTTCAATCCCTTTGGCAAGTCTGCATTGAATTCTTAAAATCCAGCGTTGATAGACCTCGGAAACTGACAGATCTGTCCGAGATACTTCGCACACGTCCGTATAAACTTAAACAAGGCGTAATTGATATTTGGCTACCTATATTCTTGTATGTCAATCAGCAGGACTATGCCCTTTATAATGATAGCGTTTTTGTACTGAATCTCAATAAAGAAGTTTTTGAGCTACTTCAAAAGCAACTTAAAAAATTTTCTGTCAAGGCTTTCGATGTATCCGGGGTGCGCTTGGAATTTTTTAAGCGTTACCGTCAGTTCCTTCGCAAAGATGATGGCGTAGCCATAAGCACTGATTCACTTTTGGATACTGTTAAACCATTTTTCCATTTTTATCGTACGCTTAACAGGTATGCCAAGACTACGCGAAAGTTTGATAATCCTTTCACGGTCAAATTCAGAGATGTACTTGCTCAGGCGCAAGATCCGGTAAAGACATTTTTTGATGACTTACCTGCCGCACTCGGTTATCGCGACTTGAATAGCGACTCTTTCGTCTCGCAGTATCTTCAGCTTATCCGTACCGCAGTAAGAGATCTTAATACTTGTTATGATTTTCTAATTGATCGTATAGAGCATAAAGTAAAGGAATATATCGGTCTAACAACAGACTTTGACGAGTATAAACCGCTTCTCACAAAACGTTATTCTACGGTGAACGGAAATCTTCTTACTCCAAAAAGTAAATCATTTTTAGAACGGATCCTTGTACCGTCTGACAATCGCAAAGAGTTTTATGAGAAAATTACCATTGTTGTCAACGACAAACGTCTTGAAGAAACTAAAGATAATGAAGAATCACTTCTCGTAAATAGGCTTCTACATCTTTTCAGTGAATTGGAACGCGCGTCGTCCATTTCAACAGATGTTGCCCTCGAAGATGGAGACGAAGCATTTAATTTTGAGTTGGCTACTGCCAGTGGCGATTTCTCAGAGGCAAAGACATTCCGGCTCCCTTCTACAAAGAAAATTAAAGCCAATCAGATGATGGAAAAACTTTCAGAATCCATGTCTGGGGATCGAGACCTTGATATATGTGTTCTGCTTAAATTGTTGAATGAAAAATTGAAATGATTATGGTTAGACATGTATTAGGAATCTCCGGAGGAAAGGATAGTGCGGCATTGGCTATCTACATGAAGTCGAAATACCCAGATCTCAATGTAGAATATTATAATACTGACACTGGTTGTGAACTTGCTGAAACCGATCTACTGATTAATCGTCTTGAATCATTTCTTGGAGGTATTAAACGACTAAGAGCGGTAGAAGGGAGTCCGGAGCCGACACCCTTTGAGCATTTTTTACGTGCATCCGGCAATTTTCTTCCTTCTCCACAACAGCGTTGGTGTACGCAAAAAATGAAATTGGCTGAGATGGAACGCTTTGTAGGTGACGAACCTACGATTTCATACGTTGGTATTCGTGGTGACGAAGATCGTGAGGGTTACATATCAACCAAGCCGAATATTCAAGCAATTTTTCCTTTTAGAAGAAATATATGGAGTATTGATGTAATTCACAACATCGTACATAAGAATAATATAGCGAGGTTTACAGACATATATCTTTCTCTTGCTCCTGATGATATGAAGGAAAAATTGAAAGAAATTCTGGAGCATCCACTGACCAAGGACTTCTACTATGCCAAGAAAACAAGTGCATTGATGGATATTGACTTGAAATTATTCAATCAGGCGGTTTTTGAATATCTTAAAGGTACAGATTATCCAGTCGGCAAATTGGATGAATTTCCTCTTGTTGACAATGAGGATATTCTTATCAAAGAGGATATTTTCAGAATCTTGGAAGATAGTGGTGTTGGAGTCCCAGCCTATTATAAACCTATCGAATTCGAGGTAGATGGAAAAGTAGGCATATATAACCGCAGTCGTTCAGGCTGTTACTTCTGTTTCTTCCAACAGAAAATAGAATGGATATGGCTCTATGAACAGCATCCGGATCTATTTGCAAAAGCAATGGAATTTGAAAAGGATGGCTATACATGGAATCAGAACGAAAGTCTTGAAGAAATGATTCGTCCTGAGCGTATTCGACAAATTAAACTTGATGCCATTAAGAAACAAGAAGCAAAGAGAAAAGCCGGCACCGGACTTCTTGTGGATATGTTTGACGATGACGACAATGATGCATTTTGCGCTAACTGTTTTATATAATTTGGTATGTTGAAGACGGACGTAACATGGCCTGAAGATTTCAGGTATCAGACTAAAACCGAATGGGAGCCTGTTGGTTTCTTTTCCGAGGCTTTGTGCAATGCGACTTCCTTTGATCTAATGCTGGGATTCTTCTCTTCGACGGCTATTAACGTCCTCTCTTACGGCTTCGCTTCTTTCATTTACAATGGTGGTAAGATGAGAATGATTATTAATGACATCCTCAGCAGTGACGACATTAGTGCAATATCAATGGCTCATGAAGGAAATTATCTTCCATACTTTGATTTAAGTAACTTCGAGTCACTTTGCTATACTCTTAATAATCGTAATCGGCATTTTTTCGATTGCCTTGCGTGGCTGATACGGAATGACCACATTGAGATTAAGATTGTACGCATGGTTAATGGAAACGGTATCGCTCACACCAAATGCGGTACCTTCTCTGATGGAATAAATAAGATAGGGTTTGAAGGCTCTGTCAACTTCTCCCTTTCAGCATTAATGCACAACAAAGAGAGCCTAAGTGTCTTTTGTGACTGGAACGGACCGGCAGATACTGGGAGAATCAACGGTATTCAAAAATCTTTTGACAGAGCATTCAAAGGGGAAGATGATGACATAGAATTTATTGATGCAGCGGATCTAAAAGGATATATAATTGAACGGGCACAGCCTAAACATCTTCAAGAACTTCTTGAAAATGAACAAGAGCTAATCAATAGCCTAGATAAGGAGGGAATGCCGGCAACAGTTCGAAAAGCGTTATCGAAAGCTCAAGAGCGAATAACCGCAGCTATCGACAAGATGAAAGTTTCAAAGCAAGTCGATTTAATTGCTCCACACTTCCCTTATCCGTCCGGCCCACGAGAATACCAGCAGATAGCCTTTGAAAATTGGAAAAACAACATTCAGAAGGGGCTGTTCGCCATGGCAACGGGTACGGGCAAGACTATAACGTCGCTTAATTGTCTTCTTGAAATATATAAGCGGAGCGGCTACTATAAAGCACTCATTCTTGTGCCAACAATCACTCTTGTAAATCAGTGGGCTATCGAATGCAAAAAATTTGGTTTCAGTGGAATCGTAAAAGTTTATTCTAAAAATCCAAATTGGAGAAAAGAAATTGATGATATTGAGTTCAATGAAAGCCTGGATTCATCGGGAAAGAAATATTCCTATATCATCATTAGCACTTATGCATCTTATGCTCGTGATAATGTCTTTAACAGACTCAATGTATTTCCTCGTAAACAAGTTTTGATGATTGCGGACGAGGCACACAATATGGGAGCCGGCAAGATATTGAGTCGGCTTAAGAATGTTCCGTATCTGAGACGTATTGGTTTGTCTGCAACACCAGAACGTCAATACGACGAGGAGACTACCTCCAAAATCATGAAATTCTTCGGGTGCGATTCATCATACATCTATGAGTATTCTATGGCCGAGGCTATTGAAAAGGGTGTGCTTTGCAGGTATCGATATTATCCACATATAGTAAGACTTACATCGTCCGAAATGGAGGAATATTTAGAAATTTCTCGTAAGCTTGCGCAGTATTACGTATTCAACCAGAATACATTTCGACCTAAAGATGATGATATGTTGACCGCTCTACTATTAAAGAGAAAGTGCATCATCCATAAAGCAGCTAATAAGGAGGCGGTTTTCAAAGAAATACTTGAAAGAAGAATCAAAGATAAAGGCAATCTTGATTACACACTCGTTTATGTACCGGAAGGAAATAAACGGGATGAAGATGCCGATATCTACGACAATACAGACACAATAGGAGATGATGCGGAAAGTGCTCACCTGATAGATGTCTATACTAAGATTGTTAGAGACTTAAATCCTACAATAACTGTGAGACAATTCACCTCTAACTCTACTGAAAGAGACAACCTCTTAAGGGATTTTGCTGAGGGTAAACTAAATGTCTTGACTTCAATGAAATGTCTGGACGAAGGCGTTGATGTGCCAAGAAGTGAACTGGCAATATTCTGTGCGAGCACGGGGAATCCCCGCCAATTCATTCAACGAAGGGGACGCATACTTCGTACTCACCCCGACAAGCATATGGCTGAAATCCATGACCTGGTGGTGGCCCCAGAAGTATGTGATTCGGAAGAGACATACAAAATGGAAAAGAATATGCTTGCAAATGAACTTAAGCGAGTATATAATTTCGCACACTTATCTGAAAATCTTGACGATACAATTCGTGAGATGGAGGACATTCTAAATTATTACAATCTCTCTATATTTAATGTATGATAGGATATAAAACGAACAACGACAAAATGCTGACTGCAGTTCTTCTGAACCAACACTTGATGGAGGTCGGTGGCTACAGCGAGAAAGACTTTACGACTTTTGATCAGGCGTTGGTTTCACTGAATCCAATTGTCCGTACAGTGGCAAGAATAATTCAAGGCCACTCTGAAGGTAATACTTCCAAGAATATCTATAACGAAATCACCGATTATCTTAAGAAGACGGTATGATAATAAAGAATCTAACCATTAAGAACTATCGCAGTTACTATGGTGAGTGTAGCTTCGATTTTACTTCAGGCCTAACACTTATCATAGGTGACAATGGCGATGGAAAGACCACTTTCTTCGATGCGCTGAAATGGTTGTTGGATCCTGCTCTTGAAAAAGCAGATATAAACAACATTTCTGAAATGCGAAAATCCGAATTGGAAATCGGGGAGGTGGAGACTGTTTCTGTTTCAATGACATTCGATCACGATGGTGAGAAAATGATTGAAAAATCATTCATCGTTGAACGCGTAAACGAAGACAAGTACATAACTCGTAGCTTCTCATTCAAGGGCTATGAAACCCAGGGTGCCGAAAGATTCCCGGTTACCGGAAAAAGTCTGATAGTACGATGCTTCGATTCCTTTATCCAACGTTACAGTATGTTTAAAGGAGAGAGCACATTGAATGTTTTCGATGATCCGGATGCTCTCAAAATGCTCGTTGATAAACTTTCCGACATTCGAGAGTTTGACGAGTATGTCGAAATGACAGATGAGTTTGAAGCCAAATCGGGAACTGCCTATGAGAAAGAGTGTAAAAACGATAAAAAGACAGAACGTGAGGCACATATTCTTGAAGGACAAAAAACGGAAGTTAATGCGCGCATCAACAATACCCGTCGAGATATAAGAGACACCGAAAAAAGCGCAGACCTCTTCGCTTCGAGAATCGAGGTGCTTGAGAAAAATCAAGAGGCGAGTGAGCGGTATCAGGAACTCAAAAAACTGATAAAAGCCAGAGAAGAAGACGTACTTCAATGGAAAAGCAGAATCAGCGCACAGAACTTCAACGTAAATCTGTTGGACAAACTTTGGATATTGGCTTCTTTCAGTCCAATATTAAAGGAGTTCCGAGAGAAGGCATCAGCGTTTAGTAAGGAGAAACGTAGGCTCCATGACCTTTTTGTTGCTCAAAGAGCTAAAGAAGAAGGTCGTCAGGAAGTCCTTGATGAGATTTCTTCATTGGCAAATGGTACATCTAGGCTTCCATGGTACTTGCCCGATCAAGAAACCATGCAAGAGATGATTGATGATGAGATATGCAAAGTGTGTGGCAGACCGGCGGCTAAAGGCACTGATGCATATGAATTCATGGTCGCAAAGCTCAACGAGTTCAAAAAGCACCTCGAAGAAAAGAAAAAAGCTCAAGAAGAAAAACCTAAGGAAGAAGAACTCTTCGTAAACCGATATATTGAGCAAATGCATAATCTCAGTATTTCTCTGGGGGGAAGCAAGGCTCAGGATATATCGGAATTATCTGGTACAATTTACGACAGATTGGAGCTGCTGGAAACCTTCAAAAGGGAACTTGCCAAAGCAGAAGAAAAACTTCAAGATGCATTGGATGACAAAGCGCGTTTGTTGATTCAAGTAGAAGGCGTAACAGAAGAACAGCTTGACCTCGATTTTCAAAACCTTAAAGGCTTTTTCGAGCAAAAGGGAAAGGCCGAGAAGAGGCTCGTGGAATTGCGTGAAGAACTTCGTAAGGCAGAAGCTCTTAAAAAGGAAATAGAAGATAGGTATGACAGCCTTAATCCCGGCAGCAGCATGGCTAAGGTTTATCAAAAGGTTCATATCATTTTACGTAATATCTCCGAAGCCTTCAAAGAAGCAAAGGAATTCAACCTTACTCGCTTCTTATTTGAAATTCAGACTCTTGCCAATGAGTATTTGGAGCGTTTGAATACACAAGACTTCCATGGTATCATAAAACTGGTCCGCACAAGTCAGGATACAACGGAAATTAGACTTCTTAGTACAAATGGAAGAGCTATAACGGATCCATCTGGTTCCCAACTCACCACAATGTACATGTCCGTGCTATTCGCTATCTCAGACCTTACTAGCAGCAAAAGAGATGAGAATTATCCTCTGATTTTCGATGCTCCGACTTCATCGTTCGGAGGAATGAAGGAAAGTGGATTCTACAACATTATAGACAGTATTGAGAAGCAATGCATCATCGTAACTAAAGATTTCCTTGATGACCGTGGCAACATAGACGAAGCTAAGATAGACCAGCTAACATGCACAGTCTACCGCATCCAGAAAGAAGCAGGCTTCAATCAAGATGATCTTTCAACAATTCGAACCATTATAACCCCTATAAAGTAATATGGAGAAGCTGTATGACCTTTGGGCCAAACGCAACCCGGAATGGGAGAAACGCTTTGAAGAGCCCATTTTCAAGACCTTTGCCGATTACGGCAAGGGGAATACCTCACTTTCAGAAACCCGAGGAAAAATATTCGGGGCCGGTTATGAAATCTTTATAATTGCTTTCTTTATAGGGTTATATTTCGACCAGACTCGTAAACTGACAGATGATAAAGAGGAGCGGAAAACTTGTGGTCAGGCTATACAGTACTGGGGCAATATTGAGACTCGCGGCATCCGTCAGACTTATGGAGCGATAAGAGACTATATCTTTGCTGCTCTCATAGCAAAAACAGACATAGACTTGATTGCACTCGATAAAGGAGACCCAAAAGTAACACCTCGAAAAGTGGTCGATGCTCTTGTGGAGAAAATGGAAGAATACGCCAACTTCGGTCTCTATTACATGGAAGAGCAATTGATTGACAACCCCGACTACTTCTTCCGAGACAAAGCCTTCCTCCGTCTATTCCTTCAGTTCATCCCTCAACAAAAAGAAGAAGAGCAACAGGCACAAGACTCAGACGATCTTCCAGAAGAACTATAATCAAAGAGCCATTCAATCCAAGTTGAGTGGCTCTTTTAAGTCTTTGAGTGAATTATGATATGTTATATAGGGATATACGCCTATTTCACTTCGTTTTAATCCGTAATAATTTGGACGGAGAACTACCACAAATATCAATAAGTTCTGTATTTTGTTATTCTAGAGAATCTCTATTTATCATTCCTAGGATACCAAGATTATGCTGTGACATAAAGCCACAATGAGTACATACGAGTGCTACAGAAGGCACCATAGGGCCATTCCCTAATACTATGCTATCCATTTGATGCTGAATACCTTGTATTAGAAATCCGTCTACAATACTAAAGTTCTTATTATGGCAAATTGGACATTCAAACGAAGGAATTCTTTCCGACAGTCTTTTTATAATCTCTATTTTAGTTTTTTCGTCAAACATAGTGAATGGTTCCTAAAATATTAGAAAGCTTGTTCTTTAGATCCTTAGGGTTAGAATAAAGCAATAATCGGTCAGACCTCAAATCGAAAGGAATGTCCTTGACATTACTCATATTTGCTATTAAAATCACGGTTTTCCCAATGCTATGTGCTAGTCCAATTTCATAAAACACGTTGGGATTCTTCCCATCCAACACCGCCACAATTAATTGAGAATCCAAAATTAATTGGACAATTTGATTCAATAATTTACCAGGATTATATGGTGTGTCACTTCTATAACACTCATATCCATTAGACTGACAAGCGTCTTTAATAGTTAAATACGTTTTATCAAAAGATTTATGAAATGGCATTAGGCAAAAAACAGTCTTGTCCTTGACCTTTACGTTTCCAAGGTCAATCCCCAGATCTTTGTAAAAAGAATGGTTTGGAATAACAGAGTTTATGCTCAAATCTTTATCAGGAAATTGTAATAGCAGCTTTGTATTGTCAAATAAGCGTTCTGGATCCCCTAACAAAATTTCATTTAAACTATATATTTGGTTCTCTAGCCTTTTGCGTTGACCAGTAATAGAAGCCTTATCATTTTCTTTGGTGTATTTCCTCCTCATACGATATATATATAGGCAATACCCTAACGATAAAATGCTAGCCACGAGAGAGGCATATATTATAAATTCAGACATATCTTAAATTATTTGTAGGTAAATAAAACAAATCCAGGCTATAGCGAGAATGACATCAAGGATGCCAAATAAATATACCTTAAGTCCTTTTTCATCATAACTGTGTCTGATAGAACACTGTCTAAAATGACAGCATATTATTGATACCACTAAGCTTATCACAACAAGTACAATTCCTAATGCAAAATTAGGCTCTTTCATAAAACCTGTTATTATAACTGTGATTACAACTAAACATAAATCAATTGGCAATTCAAGTGCCAGCAGTCCCCAGTCTTTCCGTTCAGATTCTTTTGACACCAAATATTTTAACAATGACATAAATACCAAAAGAGCAACAGATAACCAAAAGGCATAAAACAGACTATCAGGATTTTTTAATGCTTCCCAATAGTTTGGTTCTATATTATTTATTTCAGGTGGAATATTTTCCATTATTTGAAGTATAACATTGTTGAATAAATTTTCTTCGGTGCAAAATCGGTGCAATGTTAAAGAAAAAAAAGAGATAAGAAACTGTATTTTTTCAGAATCTTATCTCTTCTCAGAGGTGCCCAGAACAGGACTCGAACCTGCACGCCTCTCAGCACTCGCACCTGAAACGAGCGCGTCTACCATTCCGCCACCTGGGCAAGGTGTCGTACCCACGGGAGTGGGTCGCTGTTTGTGGATGCAAAGTTAGGGAGTTTTTTTTGTTTTGCCAAATATTTTGGGTTAAATCTTTTTATTTTTTTGTGTGGGTGGTGGTTCGTCGTTGGGAGAAGGTGGTTTGTAGGAGAGGGAGTAGTGGTAGATTGGGTGGAGAGGTAGTGGTGATGGATGAGAGAGCTTAGGGTGATAGTTTTTGGTTGGTCAGAGGAGGCGGAAGGTGTGGCGGTGGAGGGGAGTGGCACCGAGGCGAGCGATTGCCTGGCGATGGGCTTTTGTGGGGTAGCCTTTGTTGATTTCCCAGTCGTAGCCGGGGTATTGGGCGGCGAGTTTCTTCATCAGTTCATCGCGGTGGGTCTTGGCGAGTACAGAGGCGGCTGCTATCGACATGTATGTGGCGTCGCCTTTGACTACGGTTGTATGCGGGATGATTATGCCGTCGGGGATAGTATCGTTGTCAATATTGTCAGTAATGTCGGTATTGTCAATATTGACGTTATTGACATGCTGGACAATGTTGGAGGGGGAGGTGTAAGGTTTGAAGCGGTTGCCGTCTACGAGGATGTGTTGGGGGCGGATGGAGAGGGCGTCAAGGGCGCGGTGCATGCCTATGATGGAGGCATTGAGGATGTTTATGCGGTCGATCTCCTCGGCATCCACCATCACTACTGCCCACGCGAGTGCGTGCTTCTCAATGTATGGACGTAGCTCCTCACGTTTCTTCTCGGTGAGTTGCTTGCTGTCGTTCAGCTGGGGACATTCAAAGTCGGGGGGGAGGATTACGGCTGCGCAGCTTACGGGTCCGCAGAGACAACCGCGTCCGGCTTCGTCGCATCCTGCCTCCATAATGCCGGGGTAGAGGTAAGGCTTAAGCATCGGGATTATGGGAGTGTGCTTATTTCTGTCGGGATATTATGAAACTGAAGAGGTCGCGGAAGGATTCCTTCCATTCTGATTCCGGATAATTGTCGAGATACCTCTCGGCTTCCTGCTGCATCTCCGCCATACGGAAGTAGGCGTATTCTATACCTCCGTTTGCCTTAGCGAAGTCAATTAGGATAGCGATCTCCGAGTCGTTGAGATTGCCGCGTTTCAGCAGCTCCTTCATCTCCTGCGCCTGTTGTTGGGGGGCATTGGCGAGGGCATAAAGAAGAGGGAGCGTCACTTTCCCTTCGCGCAGGTCATTGCCGGTGGGTTTACCGATTGCGGGATCATCGAAATAGTCGAATATGTCATCCTTTATCTGGAAACATAGCCCGAGGAGCTCGGCATAACTCACGAGTGGAGCATATTCCTCGGCAGATGCTCCGGCAGCCTCCGCTCCCATTTTCGCGCAGTTCATGAATAGGGAAGCGGTCTTTTTTCTGATCATGGATATGTAGCTCGGCTCGTCGAAGTGATGGTCGCGGGCATTGCATATCTGGTCGATTTCCCCAAGCGACAACTCTTTGCCGAGGTCGGAGAGAGCGGCGATAATCTCAAGATTACCGGTGCGTATGCCTGCCGATAGGGCATTTGATACGAAATAATCGCCGACAAGCACGGCGAGATGATTTCCCCAGATGGAATTGATGGTCTGGCGTCCGCGACGCAGGGAAGTCTCGTCGACCACATCATCATGAATCAGCGAAGCGTTGTGAAGCATTTCAAGGGCGGCGCCGGCGTGAAGCACATGTTCGTTGACGTTGCCGAACAATGCGGCACTGAGGATCACCATTATAGGACGTATCTGTTTCCCTTTGACAGTGAGATAATTGGTTACCACTTGATTAATCAATTCGTTGGGTGTGTACAACGATTGATGTATAATGGAGTTCATCTCTCCCAATTCTTTTTTGAGGCGATTCTGAATTAAATTTAGCTGATCCATAAGAAAAAAGTATGCCGCGGACATTAGCGCGGTCATGCTAATCAATTGCAAAATTAATAAAATCTCTCTAACAACGGCACTCAATAAGGATTAATTTGCTAAATTAGCGGAAAATTTATCGAAATGGATGAAAAACGCTTGTTCCTTTTGGACGCGTATGCGCTGATATTTCGCGCCTATTACGCGTTGATAAAAATGCCGCGTCTGACTCAGAGCGGCACCAATACGTCTGCAATCTTTGGATTCGTCAATACGCTTGAGGAGATTCTCCGTAAGGAATCTCCCACTCATATCGCGGTGTGCTTTGACCCGAAGGGACCCACCTTCCGCAGCGAGGCGGATGCCAGCTATAAGGCGGGTAGGGAAGCCACTCCGGAGGATATCCGATGGTCGATACCTATAATAAAGGAGATAATAAAGGCATACAACATACCGATCCTTGAGGTGGAGGGATTCGAGGCTGACGACGTGATCGGCACCATGGCAAAGCGTGCGGAGAAGGAGGGATTCACCACGTATATGATGACTCCTGACAAGGATTTCGGACAGCTTGTCAGTCCTAACGTGATCCAATATAAGCCAGCCTACCGTGGTCAGGATTTCGAGCTACGTGGGGAGAAGGAGGTGTGCGAACGTTACGGTCTCTCGAATACGTCGCAGGTGATCGACCTCCTTGCCCTGATGGGTGACAAGATAGACAACATACCGGGCTGTCCGGGTGTGGGTGAGAAGACGGCAGTCAAGCTGATTCAGGATTTCGGCAGTGTGGAGCAACTTCTGAACCGCACAGGAGAACTGAAGGGTGCGTTGAAGAGGAAAGTGGAGGAGAACGCGCAGCAGATCCGCGATTCATATTTCCTTGCCACGATCCGCACTGACGTGCCTATAGCGGAGGAGCCGGAGGAACTTGTCAGGAAACCGGAGGATAAGGATAAGCTGTTTGCAATATTCAAGGAGTTGGAGTTCAAGACTCTTCGTGACCGTGTGTCGAAACGCATAGCCTCGGAGAAGCCGATGCCCGCAGCCACAGCATCGTCATCCGGCGGTTTCCCGGCATCACTGTTTGATTTCGCGGATGAGGATCAGACGGCATTGCCGGAGGAGGAACAGACGGAATGTCTGCCCGTCGATTGGAAATTGATAACCGATGGGAAGGAGGCGGAGAGTATTCTTTCAAAGATCTCCGTACTTCAAAGATGCGGCATCTGCATGGTTGCCGAGGGTGAGAACGACATGACGGCGCAGGTGAAGGGCGTGGCAGTCGCACTCTCCGACACAGAGGGTGTCTATTTCCCGATAGAGTGTAGGAATGGCATTGCGGGAGTGCTTGACGTGCTTTCGCGTGAGGATATTGAGAAGGTCACGGGTCAGTCGAAGCGTGATTACGTCCTTGCCTACAGATTGAGGAATGACGGTGATGCCGGGATAAGAAACTATTATGACGTGTCGCTTGCCCATTACCTTCTTCAGCCGGAGATGCGCCATTCCATAGACACGCTTGCCCCGATATATCTCGGTTGCGAGGTGCTGCCGGAGCCGGTGTTGTCGGCGCGTCGTGGTGCTAAGAAACCGGCATTCACCCAGGAGGAGATTGCCCATTGGGCGTGTGAACAGGCAGCTTTGTCGATGCGTCTTGCCGGACGTATGCGCAAGGAGGTTGAGAAGGAGGGGATGACGCATCTTCTTGAGAAGGTGGAGCTTCCACTTGCCGCAGTCCTTGCCGAGATGGAGATTACGGGAGTGAGGATAGACGTGGATGCACTCAACGAAGCCGCGTCCAATCTTGAGGCGCGTCTTGGAGTGCTTGAATCGGATATCCACTCACTTGCAGGTGAGACGTTTAACGTCAGCTCTCCGGCGAAAGTGGGGGAGATACTTTTTGAGAAGCTGGGACTTGATCCAAAGGCGAAGAAGACAAAGACGGGTCAGTATTCCACGAGTGAGGAGATCCTTGAGAAAGTGGCGTCGAAGAATCCGATAGTCGGTAAGATCTTGGAATACCGTCAGCTCAAGAAATTGCTGACCACGTATCTCACCGCCCTTCCGGCGGCGATAAACCCGTCGACGGGTAAGGTGCATACTGTCTACAATCAGACTGTGACAGCCACGGGTCGCATATCATCCTCATCGCCTAATCTTCAGAACATACCCGTGAGGGAGGAGGAGGGCAGGGAGATCCGCCGTGCGTTTATCGCGGATGATGGTCATCTCTTCCTTTCGGCAGACTATTCCCAGATAGAGCTGCGTCTTGTGGCGGATTTCGCGAATGACGAGACAATGCTCAACGCTTTCCGTCATGGCGACGACATACATGCCATCACGGCAGCCAAGATCTATCATAAGGAGCGGGATGAGGTGAGTCCGGATGAGCGACGCCATGCCAAGACTGCGAATTTCGGTATATTATACGGGATTTCGGCATTCGGTCTGTCGTCACGTCTGAATATCCCACGTGCTGACGCAAAGACGTTGATAGATAATTATTTTGAGATGTTTCCTACAATCAAACGCTATATGCAGGAGTCGATAGAGCTTGCGCGGGAGAAAGGCTACGTCGCCACGAAGATGGGGCGTAAACGCCGTTTGCCGGATATCAACAGTAAGAACCCGGTGGTGAGGGGTTATGCCGAGCGGAATGCCGTGAATGCCCCGATTCAGGGATGTGCAGCCGACGTGATAAAGGTGGCGATGGTGGATATTGCGGATAAGATGAAGGTAGCCGGATTGAAGTCAAGGATGATCATGCAGGTGCATGACGAATTGAATTTCGACGTGGTCCCGGAGGAACTTCCGGTGCTTCAGAAGATAGTTGTAGAAGGTATGGAGGGAGCCTATTCGGGACAGGTTGCGCTGACCGCCTCGTTCGGAGTAGCCGACAATTGGCTGGATGCACACTGAAGCCCCTAAAGCACATCGCACTTTATGGGTTCCGGTAAATTTCTTCGAGCTTTTGGATGAAGGCGCGCCAGGCGAGGTTGGTGCGGAAAGTATTGAAAGCGCGTTCACCCATACGTTGGCGCAATTCAGGATCGGTAGCCAGCTTACGCATGGCATTGGCGAGTTGGAGCGCACTTCCGGGTGTTGTCAGGAATCCCTCCCTGCCGTCGGTTATGTATTCCGGTTGCGCACCGTTGGAAGAGCATACCTGCGGACGTCCGCAAGCCATATATTCGATGTTTGCCAATCCGAAAGCCTCTTCCGTATGCGAGGGTAATACCCCGAAGTCAGACTTGGCAATCAGCTCCATGGGTTCGGGCGTCTGCTTATACCAGTCGATCATGTCCATTACGCCTCTTGTGATAGCGCGACGGCGCAGTTTGTCTACATAGTCAGGCGTTCCGCTCCCCACAATCTTCAGCCGTAGCCTCGACCCCTTTAGTATTGCCACCGCGTCGATGAGCGTCTCGAGTCCTTTTCCCGGTATCAGCGGACCATGAAACATGGCGCATATCGGACCCTTCTCAGTCTTTACAGGGAGGGTATCGGGAGCGGATAGAAGACTATTGTGCAACACCGTCACCTTCTCTTTCGGGAAAGGCAACGGTTTGTCGTGCCATGTTGATAGGAAACGGTCGGCAGCCAGTTGCGACACGCATATAATTGCGTCGAGATTGCGGTAAATCCTTCTGAACAGCCAGGAGTCGATACCCTTTTTCACCTTATGCCGGGTGGCTACCACCTTCACGTCCTTTCTTCCGGCAATCTTACGGGCGAGAAGCGCGGTGAACGCATTCCTGAAGCCGTGGGCATGAATGACAACACTATCCTTCTCACATTTCTTCAGGGTGTTGGCAATAAGTCTCACCGGGTGGAAATTAAACATATTCCCGATAGGGGTGTGCAGAAGAGCCACCCCCTCTTTCTCAAAGAAGGAATCCACCGCCTTCGCATCCCTCGTGACGGCATACACCTTCCAGCCGCATCGGATGAAATGCCGGCAGATATCAAGAGAATATCTCTCGACCCCACCCCAGCGGTTGGCAGACAGAATATGTATCAGCGTTCTATTCACTAAATTGCTTAATCCTAAAAAATCCGAGACAACATACTTGTCCCGGATTTTTTTATGAAATGGGTATTATTCAGTTTGTGGCAGCGATCATCACCTTTATATCAACCGAAGTCATGTTGATACAAGAAGCGACGAGTTTGTCGACCAGCTTGCCGTGGTAAGTGATGATTCCGCACTGCACACCCGGAGTCGTGGCAATCATATTCTCGAATCCCCCCTTTATTAGGGCATCGCCAAAGAAGTTGACCAGAATATTTGATAGAGCCATAGCTACGGTGCGTGGCACGGAGATTGACGGGTGGGTCTCATCGAAATTGAGCACGTATACAGAATCCTTCAGAGCCACCGACAGGTTCTTGGGGAACTCAAACGGACGTGTGCATTGCCCGATTAGAATCACGTCGGCACTCTTCACCTTATTATACAGCACCTTCGGATGAATGGCGATAGTGTTGAGCATATCGCCGCAACATTCTTTCGCCACCTGGAGAGCAGAGATGTCGTTGTTCATCAGAGTGACGTATGCTCCGGCAGCCATAGCCGCCTTTGCGGCAGCGTATGCAATGTTGCCATCGCCGATGATGAGTATCTCACACGGATTTATACCTGCCACTCCTGCAAGGAGCACCCCTTTGCCACCCCCCACGTATGATAGGAATTCCTGTGCGTATATTATTGCCCCGCGCCCGTCGATCTCATCGATTACGTTAGCAAACACCGGCTCATCATTATAGCTGAGCATCTGGTCGAGGCATCCGGTGGTGATATGGCGTTCGAGAAGAGCCTTTATTACCGGAGCTTCAAAAAGGGCAGACCCCATCATGGTCAGTAGCGTCGCACCCTTCTTCATCTTCTTGACGTCCTTGGTGTGTAGGGGTTGATACGACAGCACGATGTCAGCCTGTAGAGCCTCCTCACGCGAAACGATCTCCACACCAAATTCCCGATAGGCGGAATCCGGGAAACTGATGTCGGTTGCTGCACCCTTCTCCATCAGTATCCTGATGTCGGAGGAAGTCAGCAATCCGGAGCCTTCCGGAGTAAGGAGGAAACGTGTCTCGTCGGTGTCGGCGTAATTGCCTACGAGCCCTATAGTCATCGACTTATGAGCGTTCTCTTGAATTATGGTCTTGGGCTGTGGTTCCAGCTCAACGGTGTTATTGGTGTCTTGCTCAGTCATTGCCAGGAGAATAAAATGATTTAGAATAGGGGAATCAGCCGGACGACGTCAATGTCGTGGCGTCAGGCAGAAGCATGGTGCGGCAAAGAGTCGCCGGCGATTACTTAGCCATACACAAAATTAGTAAAATGATTTAATTCTCACAATAGACCGATGATATTTTTAAACAACTGTAATTTCGCAAGCTCCACTCCAGTCGTTTCTTAAATTTTAAATTCTAAATTTTAGATTCTAAATTCTAAACTAAAAAGGATGCTCTTCAATAAATTTGGATATGTTTTCGTTGATTTGCCTTTTGTCTTCAAGCGAGTCGCCTTTCCAGATTATTCCCGCCATGGAATAGAAAGGCTCCCTTTTTTCAAGCTGAGTGGCAATAATCTCACGGATCTCCTCATCAGTACGTCCGGCTATGAGAGGGCGTTTCTCCCTTTTCCTTATCAGACGGGAGAAAAGGGTTTCATTGTCAGCGCGTAGCCATAGGGTGGTGCCGTGGAGGTTCATGTGCTCCATGTTGTCGAAGAAACAGGGTGTGCCACCGCCGCAGGATATTATCGTGTCGTTGAAATCAGCCACCTCATGAAGCATCTCGCGCTCAATCTTGCGGAAGCCCTCCTCACCATAGCGGTCGAAAAGTTCCCTTATCGTGGCGTGATAACGCTGCTCGATGTAGAAGTCAAGATCAATGAAGGGGATTCCCGTGGCGGCAGAGAGAGCCTTGCCGAATGTGGTCTTTCCACATCCCATATATCCGATGATAAAGATAGGTTTCATGATTATTTATTTAATGATTTGTTGATATTCAGTGATTTCTTCTCTAATTCCTCCAGACGTGGAATTATTGATATCAGACGACGACTGGAGTTGGATACGGTGTGCCTCCGTACCTTCGGTAACGATGCATAGAACTTCCTCCATTGGTATGCCTCGGCAAGCATCCTGTCGATGAGTCGGGAGGCTGTCTCTGCGTAGGAGGGGTCTTCAAGCATACGGGCACACGACAACATCAGTTCGGCAAACTCCATACCTTCATGGAATGTGGTGTCGGCGACAGTGAACGAAGCCGGAGATATTTCCGAATACGGGTGCAGTCTCTCGGCGTCAATAGCCAGCCGTATTCCACCTGTGGTGTCGCCAGCCTCAATCATGTTGCGAGCGGCAATGATAAGCTCACCCCTCTGCCGACGGCGTTGGTCGGCTATCACCGGGTCGGAATATACCGTCTTCTCCCCGTAATCCCTCTCTATAGGAATTGCAGCCGCTTTCCGGAGCGTAGGCAGATATGTTGAGTCGGAGGCATCCGGGTCATACACCAGCATATAAGGCATCCGTCGTGTGGCACTTTCGAACTCATGATAAAATTCCGTAGGCATGGATGATAGGAAACATATCCTCCGTGGGGATTTCTCCGACAGGTTGGTGGCTATCAGGTCAAGAAGCATCAGTTTCTTGAAGGGTAGCAATGATGAGCCGTTGGCAAGACGGCGCATGTCGATAGTCATCACCTCGTCGCGTGTCTTTCCGGGGAGAGTCACGAATCGGTGGAGTATGGTCGGTTCACCGCTCCGGTCGGCATACATCTCTTTCAGTGCGTCGATAGCCGGAATCGGCACGGTGTCGGCATCGGCAGCTATGCGCGTGTAGTTATATGCACCGTATAGGATGTCGGAGGGGTGTGCGGTGAGTCTGATACCCCTCTTCCCCTGCTTCATGAGATTGACCACGTAGTCAGGCATAGCGAAATAGGAGGCGTCGATCACGGTGTGTTGCACTCCGGTCTCCATCACCTCCTGGGCAAACCATAGAGGGAATGTGAAATTGTCGCCATGGGTGAATATGATTGACGGCTGCTCATTAAGAAGGATATTTGAGGCGAAGTCGTAGGGCTCGCTTCTTCCTGATCGGTCATGGTCGTCGAAATTCACGTAGCCCATAAACGCCGGAGGGAGTAGCGTTATTACGGTAGTCGCGGCAGTCGCCACCCATTGCCTGATATGCCTGCGTTGCGCCGTGCGGTATAGCCATAAAGCCAAGGCAGCCATTCCGAAGGCTATCCATATAGCGAATGCCATGTAGGAGCCTATAAATGAATAGTCGCGTTCGCGCGGCTCGCCGGGAGTCTGGTTGAGATAGACCACAATCGCCATACCTGTAAGCAGAAACAGCAGCAACACCACAGAGCATATACGCTTGCCCGTTTTTCCGGAACGCAGCAGGAATATTATACCGATTATTCCCAATATCAGCGGTATGCCGAAATATACGTTCCTACCTGGATTATCGGAGGATGCATCGGAAGGCATAAGGCTTTGGTCGCCGAGCATGAGATTATCTAAGGCAGGTATTCCCGTAATGAAATTGCCATGGTCAATCTCCCCGGTTGATGGTATGTCGTTCTGTCGCCCCATGAAATTCCACAGAAGATAACGGAAATACATGTAGCCTACCTGATAGGAGAGGAAGAAACTAAGATTCTGAAGATATGTCGGGCGGTAGGATACCCCTTTCACCCGTTTGCCGTCGCTGTTAAGTCTACCTGCGGGCATACCGTCGGGGTCGAAAGTCTCCGACACCTCCACGGCAGTCATGTTCTGTTTTGTCATACCCACCCACGACTGATAACTCTCCAGATAAGATGAAGAGTTACCCGTGATTCTTGGAAGCCACATATCGAGTTCCGGGGTGGTCACTCTTGAGAAGGTATAGTCGGAGAGTATATATCCGCGTCGGCACTCGTCGGCTATCCTTGCGTTCTCGGCGGAATCTTCATGGGAGAGCATCCTGCTTCTGTAGCTGAAACGTGGGGAATCATATAGCGGCACGAATTTAGGCTTACCCCTCTTCAGCACATATCGGGAATATGCCGGCACGCTGTCTGGTCCGGGGAATGACTCCTCCAGCATGGGACGACTGAATGGTGTGGCTCCGTAGAAAAGGGGCTTTGAGCCGTATTGGTCGCGTGAAATATATGAGGCGAGGGAGAATATATCGGTGGGTGGAGCCTCGTTCATCGGAGGTGCGGCGTGTCCCCTTATCAGAATAAGTGCGAAAGAGGAGTATCCGAGAATCACGACGGCAGTCATCCATAGCGGGATGGTCACTTTCACCGGATTCCATATCCGGGGGAGAGCCGCGATGCAGGTGGCAGCAAGCGAAAGGAGGAAGGCGAGGGGCAGACTGTTCTTGAATACGAATATCCCCGATAGCCAGACGAAGAGGAGGATAAAGGGGAGGGAAAGATGTTTAGGCAATCTTCCCGGAGTCAGCACCGCCGCGAGGAACGTAGCGGTGAGCACCACGAGATAGGCTATCGTGCCGGAGAAATAGGGGAGACCGAGCCTGTTGACCGCAAATAGCTCGAAGTCGGCAGCCCATGTGAGCACGCCGTTCATCATCCCGATGAGAATCAGTATGATGATGACGAATGATGCCAATATCGCAATCAACCCTTTAAGAAAAGTATGGTTTGCCCCCGATCCATCGTCCGGATTTGTGCCAGACCTATTGCCTGACCTCTTGAATGAGTATATCAGCGCAAGGGCGGGGATGCAGAGGAGGTTGAGCTGATGCACTCCGAGCGACAACCCCGTCAGATAGGCTATCAGTATGAGTATGCGGTATTCGCGTGCGGCGGAATCTGCGGCATACCATCTTGTCATTAGCCACACCATCAGGGCGGTGATGAAGGTAGACATGGCATACACCTCCGACTCCACGGCAGAGAACCATGCCGAGTCGCATAGTGCGAAACAGAGACCGCCACCGATAGCAGCCGTAGCCGCCACGAAGGGGATTATCCGTCGGTCAGACAGGTGTTTTCCTGATACTTTTGAGTCGGATATTTTGCGGCGGGCATATCGGAATGCCGTCATGCTGACTGCGAAGAAGATAATCTTAGCAAGCAGGAATGAGGCAAGAGCCATGAATAGCCCGCTGGAAAGGCTTATTATGAGCGGGTGCATATCTTTCGGGAATGGGATGGTGGCGAATTTCATAGCCAGCATCCAGATCGGGTTACCCGGTGGATGACCTATCTCCAGCATCGAGGCACACGTGGCATATTCCGGACAATCCCAATAAGAGGCGGAATGGTCGGCGGTGAGCCAATACGCGGTCAGAGCCACAAGGAAGGTTATGCTTGCAGCGACATTGTCGCAAACGGTATAAAGTCTGTCGGTTTTACGTCTGTCAGTCTTTAAGTCCATTATAATTATTTACTGAAGTTTCGCAAGCTGCACTTCAGTGGTTTACAGTTTATTGTTTAAGGTTTAAGATTCACGGCAATCTATGAATCTTTTCATTATACAAAACGTAATGATAATAAACCATAAACTTTAAACCTTAAACCATTTAAGTGAAGCAAGTTTGCTAACTTGCGAAACTTAAATTATTTACGGTTAGACAATTTCCCGCAAGGGGAAAGGAATATATATCCGGAGAGATCGGATTCGGCAGCCTTTATGGCAGTGCGTGCAGCAGTGGCGGGCTTCAGGCAGAACGGGCGGAAAAAGATGTCGGTAAGAGGGTCAAACCATCGTCCCATCGAGAGCATCGGGGTGTCGACTATTCCCGGATCTGTGCAATTCACCCGAATATGTCTCCCCTTTACCGACGGATCGTCGGCAAGCGAGGCGGCGAAACGGGTTATCAGTTTCTTGGAGAGGGCGTAGGTCTTCAGCCTGCCAAACTCTTCGGATGATATATTCTCCGAAAGCTTCTGGAGAGGATACCAGTAGCGGGTCGCCGATGTGGTGAATACGATACATCCTCCGGGGTTTATGGCAGGGAGTAGCAGCTCGGATAGCAGGCGGGTGTTGTGGTAATTCACGTTGAGAGTGTCCTCGACGCCATTATCGTCAATCCTGAAACGTGGATTCATCACCCCGGCATTGTTGATGAGTATGTCGGGATTACACCGGGCGATTCTTTCGGCGGCACGCCGCACCGATTCCGGGTCGGAGAGGTCAAGACTGACAATCTCGGGCACTATCCCGTAGTGCATCTCAATCATCCTCCCCACGTCGTCACCTCTCTTCTCCGATCGGCAGGCGAGGATAAGGTCATGTCCCTTCTCTGCAAGAGCACGGGCTATCTCCATGCCTATCGCGCCTGTCGCGCCTGTCACAATTGCTTTCATCTTATGATACCTTTGTCAAGCAGACGGTGCTTCACCATCATCCTCACCGAAGTCGGCATCATGCCGACAAAGAGGATTGAGAGACGGTTGATCCATCCGTTGATATATTGTTTCTTCCCTCTCAACATGCGGTCAACGGCATTCCGCACGAAATTCTCCGGCGTGTCGAGCACCTTGATATTCACCGCAAGGCGTTTCAGATTTTCGGGCAATCCGAAAAGGTCGGTCGATATGCCACCGGGACAAGCCACCGTCACCCCGACGCCGTAGTCCTTCATCTCATAATGCAGTGAGCGAGAGAATACGCGTATATATGCCTTGGTGGCGGCATACATTGCGAGTCCGGGCATCGGCATCCAGCAAGACATGGACGACATGTTGAGAATCCAACCGCTTCCTGACGGCTTGCGGCGTATCGCAAACCAACGGGATAACGACGTGACAGCCGCCACGTGCAGGGAGATGAAGGCTTCTATCTTTCTCTCGTCAATGTCGGTCACGGGTCGGAAAGCGAATATGCCGGCATTGTTTATCAGAATGTCAGGCTCGATTCCGAACTCGGAGCAAGCCGCCTCGATCCGTTCCACGGCATCGGGGAGAGTCAGGTCAATGGCGAGATGATGCACCGTCACCCCGAAGTGGCGGGTCAGCATCTCGGCAGTCTCTTCGAGTTTCTCCGCATTGATGTCAAGCAGCATCAGGGAGCATTTGCGTTTCGCAAGCTCACGGGCAAATTGTAGCCCTATGCCGCCGGCTGCCCCGGTCACAATGGCGCAACTTCCCGAAATGTCAATCCTTCTCCCCATCGCGTCGTCTTATGTCGGCAATCTCCTTCAATATGGCTGGAGGGAGATTGTCAAGATGTTTATGGCATGCCATCTCCTTGGAATACATACGGGCGATGCAGTAGTTCACGTGGTCGCATCCGCAACGGTGGTTCCCCTCCTGCTTCATTCTGTTGACGAAATCCGGCTCATTAAGTAGAGCGCGCCCCATCTGTATGAAGTCAAACCCTTCATCCATCACCTTGTCGGCACCTTCACGGCTCACAACGCCCCCCACGTAGATCAGCGGCATAGAGAGCTCTTTGCGGAATAGCTTGGCATCCTCAAGGAAGAAGAGTTCCCGGAACGGTGCTTTCGGAATCATGTACTTTCCGAAGAGCCTTACTCCATATTTCAGCCACAACTGCGGCATATAGTGGGTCATGGAGTATATCGGCATCTCCCCACGCATGACGTACATTGGAGCCTTGCTGACAAAACCGCCGGAGAGCACGAGGGCGTGCGCACCGAGATTCTGTAATTCTCTTGCCACTTCAATACATTCATCAATCTCCAGCCCCCTTTTAAAGCCGTCGCGCATGTTCGTCTTGACTATCACCCCCATGTCGGATCCGGCAGCCTTCATGACCTCCTCCATACACTCCTGCATGAACCGCATCCGTTGGCGAAGAGTGCCGCCGTATTCATCCTTCCGACGGTTGGTGTAGGGGGAGAGGAACTGTGAGATGAGGTATCCATGCCCGGCATGCACCTCCACGCAGTCGAATCCGGCATCGCGTGCGGTGCGCACGGCATCGCCGAAACAGCGTGCCATATCCTTCAGCTCATCCTTTCGCAGTCCCCTCACAATGGTTGGGGAGTAGAGGTTGAAACCGGATGAGGCACCTACGGGTGTGGCACCGGCTGTAGAGCGGTGGGTCATGTTGCCGCAATGTCCTATCTGTATCGACGCCTTAGCACCGTGGCTGTGTATTCCGTCGGTGATCTCACGCAGCGGCGTGACGATCTCCGGACGCAGCCATAGCTGAGTCTTGAATGATAGCGCGGAGCGGCATATCCCGGCATACGCAAGAGTGGTCATCCCGACGCCCCCTTTCGCCACGCTGAGATGATAATCACGGAGCATGGGGGTAGGATTGTTATCCTTGCCCATGCCCTCAAAAGCGGCTGAGCGAATCGTGCGGTTTCGGAGGGTCACGGGTCCAATATGTCCGGGTGTAAAAATATCCATCATTCTATATCTTATAAACCATAAACTATAAACTATAAACCATCAACCATCAACCATAAACTATCAACCATAAACCATCAATAGATAAACGGGAGTATATATTTCAGACGAAGGGAGGTGAACTCCTGTCCGAATTCTGCGGTATATCTCTTGTGGAGAGATCGTGCCCTGGGCGCGAGGTTGGCGAAGGTCCATAACGCGAATACGAGTCCGGGGAGCGACCACGTGAGTATTGCGAAGCCGACCCATTCCGTAAACTCGCCGAAATAATTGCCGGCAGTGACAAAGCGGTACATCCCTTTTCTCGGTATGTAGTGGCGGTTGTCGCCCGGCTTGCGGAGATTGCGTATCACGTGGTCGGAGTGCATGTTGATTGCCATACCGGTGAGGAAGATGATTGTCCCGATGATGAATCGTGGGGAGGTGAGCCATTGTGGGGAATAATAGTCGTCGGGGGCGACAAAGAAAAGCCATCCGCCGATGAGGTATGCGTTTATAGTGTTGAATATTATCCCCATCACTATGATTGCGAGAGGCATCCGGCTCCTCCCTCTCATGAGGAGAGGGAAGATGAATGATCGTTGGAAATAGTGTAGTAGGAATAGAGCCGCCATCACGCAGGGGATCGTTTCGGTAGCACGAGGACTTATCCACCAGATCAAAGTCATGGCAGCGAAAGCCGGGGTCTCCATGATGACCCAACCGGTGCGGTTGTTGAGAGAGGGACCCCATTTTTTTGAATACGTCATGCCGTAAGCCGCCTCGATACGTTGGAGGGCGAAGAATACGATTACAGCAAGTATCGCCATAGCCGTAATGACAGAATAGAATATGTCGGGATTGAAAATCATTTCCATGTCGGCAAAATTAGCGAAAAAAGAGATATTTGACAAACAAAAAAGGGAGTACTGTGTGAAGTTTTGCACTAAGAAAAAAAAGAAAAGAAAGAAATCGATTAGTTTTTTAAGAAATAAAACAAAAATAATTTCTTTTCTTTCCTTTTTTTCTTAGTGTGCCCATCCGATAACTTTATCTCTTAAAAATGGGGTCTTATAATACTGACTAAGTTCCGCCACCGTCGGCAGGGGGCTGTTCGACTGGATCACATGGCTTCTGCGGCGGCTTATTGGTTTACCCTTGATGTCATGCCAACGGAAGTATTCAATTTGTATCGTAGTATTTCTTCGTTTGTCTAATGGGAACAATCGACTCTTGATATGCCTTAACCATGATTGACTAAACATACGTCACTGATTAATCATTGAATAAATCATCCATGGTCAATTCTCCATGTACAATACTCCATGATGTTGGGTTAGAAAGTCCGTATGTCGTGATAAATGTTTGTACAACCGCTTTTGTGGTCTTCGTAACCTCTTGAAATAGCCAGAGTCGTTCTCGCACCTTCTTTTCGTAATCTTTTGTGATTGTATATTTTTTTGTGCTGAACTTTATTTCAAATAAATGAATGATTCTGTCGGCGCGTTCAATTACCATGTCAACTTGTCCTCCCTGCTTGCCACTCTCTTTATCAGCATTATGTCGCCAAGTGGAAACAGATGTTGCCATTCCGCCTATACCAAGGGCGTTTTTGATTTGTTGATGATGTTCCAGGCAAATCAATTCAAAAGTCAATCCCATCCAAGATATAATAGATTGCGATGACATGTTATGACTCCACCAATTTTTATCCAAGGCTGCGTCCGATTCGATAAAACGATAATAGAATAGCGAGTAGAAATCTACAAGTCGGTAAATACCACCACGTTTTTTATTGCCGAACTGCGACCGTTTCGCAATAAAATCACTGCGTTCAAGATTCTTGAGTATGCCGGACATAGAACCTCCGGACATTTTGAGTTTTTCCGCAATTTCCTTTCTGGTTAATCCGGATTTATGCTCTGACAGAAGTTTGACAACTGCAATATACGATTGGGCATTGGTGAATAAAGCGTTATATAATTCATCAAATTCCATTCTGAGTTTTCCCTTGGGATCAAAACATAGTCGGTCAATATTTTGAGCAACGCTTTCACGGGATTCAAGTAAACTCAGATAATATGGGACACCTCCAGTCAGCATGTAAAATTGCAGCGTTTGATACCTGTCTTTGGGAAATTTTTTTCTGGAAAGATATTCCTCCGTTTCCCCAAGGGTAAACGGAGACAAATATATGCTTTCAGTTATACGATTATGAAGACCTCCCTGATTTTCTATTAAATTATCAACCATCCATGAGGTAGATGAACCGGTGGCAATAAGCACAATATTATCTTGATTTTCAAAAAATGAGTTTTGCCCCTATCTCGGTATTCTAACCGCGTTAGGGGCAAAACTCATTTTATCAAGCATTCGCAATTAGCATATATAATAGCACATTAAATGCTATTCTTTCAAATCTAAATCTAATGGTAGTACGGAGTGCCGTTTGGAGTGGGTTTTTAAGTGACGAAGTCAGGAAAAAACGGGTCATAGCCCAAAGTGATATGAGCATGACCCGTTGATGAGATGATTGCTAACTGGAGGTCAGACCTTGTGCTTATTTTACAAGCACCTTCTTGCCGCCGATGATGTAGAGACCTGCGGGGAGGGCGTCGATATCCTCCTGCGTAGCGTTGCGCTTGATGCATACGCCCTGCAGCGTGTAGATGTCGTTCGGGCTGCCAGCATCGTCAGCTGCAATGTCGTCTATACCGGAATTATATTCCCGTATAGATTTGATTGCGGCAAATACTTTGCAATTTTCATTCTGCTTATAATCCTCCACCAAAAAATCTTGCACATAAAGTGTAACAGTTCCTTCGTCAACCACGTTTTTCCCAATTTTTATCATATCCCATGCGTCTATTATCAATGCTTTCATGTTGCTGCATTTACTAAAGGCCTTATCCCCGATGAAGAATGGATGTTCCGTACGAATTCTAACCGAGGTAATGTTTTCGTTCTTGGAAAAACTGTCACCATCAACCCCCCATCCTAAAATGCCGATAACTACCCCGGGTTCCTCCTCGTATAGGAATGAGACAGCAGGTATAGTAACTCCTATTGGTATCTCAACATCTCCTGCCATAGAAGCACTGGCCTCTCCTATAGTAACCCCCCTAACCCAGTATGGTGGATCATCCTCATACATCGCAAATATATTGACAAAGGAATTCTCTATATAAAAGTAGAAGCCGTCTTTGCTGAAATCAAAGGCTGATGCGCTAATTGACCACATGAGCATCGTCAATATGGTCAAGAGTTTAGTAAACGTTTTTTTCATACGTTGTTGCTTTTTTTAGTTAATAAATTATATTTTGATTCAATCAGTTTTTTGAGCATTTTCCTCGGCAGTTTGTTGCGAGCCCCTGCCATGCACACAAAGTCTATGTCTTGAAGGACGTCATCATCAAATCTTATGGGTATGGCATAAGGTGATTTTATGTTAGCTCCCTCTTGGGGTGACGGATGGTAGCCATATCTTTCAGTGGCATCGATGAAACGACTCGCAGCACAGCGAACAATCACAGTGTTTTTAAGCACGCCCATAACACGCCTTGCCGCAGATGCTGCAAATTTTATAATGTGTTCGTCAGATTCCTCTTTGGTTTTGTCCACATATTCTTTCAGATTCATATCGTTTTGATGCATCGGGCAAAGCTCTATCGAAAGATGATGATTTATGTGGTTGTTGAGGAAAACAGGATATTCCGGAAGATATGAACCGATAACATCGGCTCTCTGTGAACAGTGCCACCCATGAGTTGTACCAAGGTGAAAAGATAATGTACCGTCTCGCATTGCCTCACTGTATGGTTTGGCACCAAGCACAGCTGTCATTATCTCGCGTTGCTGTGCGGCTCCACCATCTCCTGGCGAGATATTGATACATACGCTGTAGAGTGGATGTCCGGTCTTAGGACTCCATCCCCACCACGGCTCCGGGAGATAATCTCGTTCCGGATCTTCCCCATGTAGCCAGCGATTGATAAAATCGTCCCACCAATTGAAATGATATAGAAGTGAGTGTAAGGGCATCTGCTCCTGTTGGTGTGCCTGTAGCTTCCCGTATTAGGCATTAAGTTAGTCGATAAAAAAAGACGTGGGATGCTCTATCCTGCTATCCCTCCGTCTGAGGCCCTAGGAACTGCCTGCTTGCGAGGATAAGCAGTCGGTCAGCCCACGTTAGGTTTATATGTAATACCCCCGATAGGCAAGTCGCATCACTGCGGCTCGCCAAAGGGGCAGATATAACCAGCCCTGGACGCTTCCTTCTGCACTATCTTCTCGCAATTTTGAAATTTCCTAGGTTTCAGACGAAAGAAGACAGCGTTTGGATAAACGCCTTTTAGTATGTTGTCACCCTCCCTGCCGGTCGCTGACCGATGTGAGAAGGAATGGTTAATTGTCACTCTCTTGTTGCAATTATTTCGCAAAAATAGAATTAAATTTTCATATCTGCAAGAATAACAGCATTAAATTGTAAAAAGAATTCTGCATGATGTTTGCATTTCTTTGAACTATTCCGATACGGAAAATCACACTAAGAAAAAAAAGAAAAGAAAGAAATCGATTAGTTTTTTAAGAAATAAAACAAAAATAATTTCTTTTCTTTCTTTTCTTCGTGTGCCCATCCGATAACTTTATCTCTTAAAAATGGGGTCTTATCTTGACTAATCTTTCAAGCAGCCGATAGGCAATATGTGGTTTATATCTATTTTTCATAATGACCTGTGATATAATGAGTAAATTTGTCCATTCGTGTGTTTGGCGGGAAATCAATCGTGTGTTTGGCGGGAAATCATTCGTGTGTTTGGCCGAAAATCAACCGTGTGTTTGGCGGGAAATCAATCGTGTGTTTGGCTGAAAACGAAGAATTCTGCATGATGTTTGCATTTCTTTGAACTATTCCGATACGGAAAATCACACGAAAAAAAAGAAAAGAAAGAAATCGATTAGTTTTTTAAGAATTAAAACAAAAATAATTTCTTTCATTTCCTTTTTTTCTTAGTGTGCCCTTACGAGCGTTTGTATCGGTTTGTATCGGTTGTTTCACCCCGATACAAGCGATACAAGTGAAACAAGCGATACAAAGTCAACGCATAAACTTGTGTGGTGTTTGCACGAAGAAAAAAAAGAAAAGAAAGAAATTTATTGGTTTTTCAACGAATTGAAATAAAAATAATTTCTTTTATTTCTTTCTTTTCTTTGTGTGCCTTTCCGATTCAGGTGATTCTCCCTGAATAATTGAATCACTTGAATCAGCGAATCACATAAAAATGTCAGATTAGTTTCAAAATAACAAAGCGGGTTATGGGGTCATGTATAACTTTGCGGCATCAAATAAATATCAAACTAAAAATAAGGTATTATGAACGATATGCTCGCTTGCATTTCCTCCATTCCCGATACGAGAGAATGGGGAGGGGGATCCTATTCCCAAAGAAATAGCTTCTATCCTACGGATGCTGAAGACTATCTCAAAAGAGAACGTGCCCTTCAGGAGGGAATCTCTATTGTCAGGAATTTGGCGGATAATCCTATCAAGCCGAACCGGATCCAGCAACTGATGAACGAATGTCACTTCGGTCTGCTACAGATCAAGGATGCCAACGAATGGATTGAGGACGCACTGATGCGTCCGGACCCGGTGGCATTGTGGAAATCTCTATGGTATGAGGAGGAGATATGCTGTCTGTTTGCCGACAGCAACCTCGGTAAATCGGTATATGCCTGCAATATTGCCAACGAAATATCAAAGACAAGACCGGTGCTATACTGTGACTTTGAACTTACCGACAAGCAGTTCCAAATCCGTTTCACAAACACTCAGACTCAAAAACGGTATGGGTTCAACCCGAATTTCAAACGTGCGGAGCTGTCGGATGCTGCCAATTACTGTGAACCTTGTAATTTTGAGGAGGCGGTGATCAAGTCGATTGAGGATACGGCGTTAGGGCTAAATATCAAGACCATAATAATCGACAACCTGACATGGATCTGCAACTCGTCTGACAATGGTGATGCCGCAGGCATACTGATGGCTCGGCTTGTGCAGATGAAGAAGAACCACGGATGGAGTATTCTTGTCATTGCCCACACCCCGAAACGGAGTCTACGTAACCCGATTGACCAGAACACCCTTGCCGGAAGTAAGAAACTGATGAACTTCTTTGACAGTGCGTTTGCAATCGGCAGAAGTGCCAAAGATGAGAACCTGCGGTATATCAAGCAGATAAAATGTCGTTCCGGTGCCTTCGAATATGGTGAGGACAACGTGATAGTGGCTGATATTGTCAAGGAGCCCAACGGTTATCTGCACTTCAATGAGATCGGGCATGACAGGGAAGCCCACCATCTGAGAGAGAAGGACGACAAGGAGATCAACTTGATTAATAACAAGATCGTAGAACTCCGGCGTAACGGAAAGACTTTCCGAGACATAGCCTCCGAGTTAGGTATCAGCCTCGCCAAAGTGCAACGCTGCCTGACAAAAGCCAACCTCTAACCGCACGTATCGCCTGTTTCACTTGTATCGGTTGTATCGGGGTGAAACAACCGATACAAACCGATACAAACCGATACAAACCGATACAAACCGATACGGAATCACACGAAGAAAAAAAATAAAAGAAAGAAATTTATTAGTTTTTTAAAGAAATAAAACAAAAATAATTTCTTTTATTTCTTTCTTTTCTTCGTGTGTCCATCAGATAACTTTATCTCTTAAAAATGGGGTCTTATAATACTGACTAATCTTTCAAGCAACCGATAGGCAATATGTGGTTTATATCTATTTGTCATAATGACCTGTGGTATAATGAGTAAATTTGGCAAATTGTGTGTTTGGCGGGAAATCAGCGTTCTGTGTTAATATAATTAGTCTGGGTAACGATTTCAAATCAAATCTAAAACGACTGCTCAATTCAGACTATCGTCTGCTATCGCTCAAAGATATAGCCTAAATGCCATAAAATTTCACTAAATTTGCACTCTAAAAAGCAAATAAAACATGAAACAAACATACCCTTCAGACCTTTCACAATATGCAACGGCGGCAGATATGATTAAACATGCTATTGAACGCAGCCGTTATCGAAGTGCATCAGCCGTAAATTGTGAAACACTCTCTCTATACTTTGGTGTGGGTAAATTTGTATCCGAAAATTCCCGTACAGGATTTTGGGGAACTAAAGCTCTTGCATCCATATCAGTTCTTTTGCAGAGAGAACTTCCCGGATTAAGAGGATTTTCTGAATCGGCATTGAAAAGAATGCGTTCTTTTTATGAAGAATGGCAGTCCATTCTAATTCGTCCAACAGTGTTGGGCGAAATTACACAATCATTGAATAATTCATCTAACGATGAAATTCTCCCTACGGTGTTGGATGAAATCAAGGTTGATGAGCATTTGTTGTACAATCTTATTCTTCAACCTGTTGGGATTTCTTTCTCATGGGACGACTTTATTAAAATTAGCTTCTCGCATCACATTGAGATTATCACTCGCACAAAAGATGTAACGGAGCGTCTATTTTACATCCATTGTGCAGCACAAGCACTACACTTAAAAATTTCTTGAAAGATGACCTATACGCAAAACGAGGTTCTCTGCCCAGCAACTTTCTTCGCGCTATTCCTGAAGCCGAATATGCCATTAAAGCAGTAATGGCGTTCAAAGATGAATACATGCTTGAGATGGTTAATTTGGAAAATATCGGAGAAAAAGAGCAGGATTGGAACGAAAAAGTCATTGAAACCCAAATCGTGGCAAACATCAAACAATTCATTCTTAAATTTGGAAACGATTTCGTTTTTATTGGCAGCCAGCATCGACTTATTGTTGCAGGAGAAGAGATGTTTGCCGATCTTGTTTTCTTTAATCGGGAGCTAAATGCGAGCGTCATAGTAGAACTAAAGCGTGGAAAATTTAGAGCCAATTATCTCGGTCAACTCAGCGGTTATCTGACGGCATACGATATGACAGAAAAGAAACCGCATGAAAATCCCACTATCGGTATTATTTTATGTCAAGATGCTAATCGTCAGTTTGTTGAAGTTCTGGTGCGCGACTACGATAAGCCTATGGGCGTTGCAACTTACCGAACAGCACAGGAAATGCCGGAAAATCTAAGAAGAACATTGCCGGACATCAATGAACTTCAATCTCTTTTGTCTAAAGACAATTCAACAAAAGAACATTCTTAATAAGATGGTAGTAACCACCGAAATGGGAATAAATTATAAAGTGTGCTCCTACGAGCGTTTGTATCGGTTGTTTCACCCCGATACAAGCGATACAAACCGATACAAACTGATACGGAATCACACGAAGAAAAAAAATAAAAGAAAGAAATTTATTAGTTTTTTAAAGAATTAAAACAAAAATAATTTCTTTTATTTCTTTCTTTTCTTTGTGCAACTCTTCCAAATAATTAATTTTGTAGCCGCAAATGCCGCTTAAAGCGTAAGCGGCGCGTGTAATGGTTACATGATCGCCGCAAAATCAATTAAGATGAGATGAAAGATCTGTTAATGTTTATCAGGCGTTTCGCCCGTCCCTACAAGTGGAACGTCGTCTGGAGCGTAGTCTTCAATTTCCTGACCATGTTTTTCACGATTTTCTCGTTTGCATTCATCATGCCGATATTGAAAATCCTGTTTAAACTTGACACTACGGAATATAGCTACATGCAATTCGGGGAGGGTGACTTTCAGGATGTGCTTATCAATAATTTCTACTGGTATGTCACCGACCTGATCAGCCGGTTTGGCGAGTCGACGACACTTGCCATGATGGCTACCGCGCTTGTGGTCGCCACTTTCGTGAAGGTCATCACTGCCTATTTCAGCGATTTCTTTACGATCCCGCTCCGCAACGGCGTGGTGCGTGATATCCGCAACCGCCTGTATGCTAAGATAGTGTCGTTGCCTATCGGGTTCTACACCAACGAGCGCAAGGGGGATATAATGTCGCGTCTGTCGGGTGACGTGACGGAGGTGGAGGTGTCGGTGGCATCGAGCCTTTCCGCCCTTGTAAAGAATCCTATCCAGATAATCGGCTATCTCTTCGTGATGCTCGTGCTGAGTTGGAAGCTCACCGTATTCGTGTTTATCCTGTTGCCGATAGCCGGATGGGTGATGGGCACTGTCGGCAAGAAGCTGAAGGCATCGTCGATGAAGGCTCAGGAGACTTTGGGCGCAATCCTCTCGACCACGGAGGAGACCATCGGCGGCTTGCGCGTGGTGAAGGCATTTAATGCGGAGCGTCAGATGGAGGGGCTGTTTGACAGCGAGACTGAACAGTACCGCACCATCTGCAACGGCATGCAGCGCCGTTATTCGCTGGCTCACCCAATGAGCGAGTTCCTCGGCACTATGGCAGTTGCGATTGTGCTCTGGTATGGCGGCACCCTCATTCTCGGTGGCGACACCTCGATAGATGCACCGGGGTTTATCTATTATATGGTGATATTCTATAGTATCATCAATCCGGCGAAGGAGCTGTCGAAGGTGTCATATTCCATTCAGAAGGGTATGGCGTCGTTGAAACGTATAGACCAGATTCTTGATGCCGACAACCCGATAAAGGATGCTGCAAACCCAGTTGATCTTGAGGTTGTGAAGAGAGTGGGTGGATCAATACATTTTGAGAATGTGTCGTTCAGCTATGACGGGGAGCGAGACGTGCTGAAGGATATAAATCTGGATATCGAGCCGGGTAAGACGGTTGCGCTTGTCGGTCAGTCCGGTTCGGGAAAATCTACGTTGGTCGATCTGATCCCGCGTTTCTGGGATGTCGACAAGGGTGAGGTGAAAGTGGATGGAGCCGATGTGAGGGATTATCGCGTGAGTGAATTGCGTTCGCTGATGGGTAATGTCAATCAGGAGGCGATACTATTCAACGACACTTTCTTCAACAACATCGCTTTCGGTGCGCCGGATGCCACGATGGAGGAGGTGATTGCTGCGGCAAAGATAGCGAATGCCTACGATTTCATCATGGAGACGCCCGACGGGTTTGACACGATGGTTGGCGACAGGGGATGCCGGTTGTCGGGCGGTCAGCGTCAGCGCGTCAGCATAGCGCGGGCGGTGCTGAAGAATCCGCCGGTGCTGATACTTGATGAGGCTACTTCGGCACTCGACACTGAGAGCGAGCGGCTTGTGCAGGAGGCATTGGAGCGGCTGATGAAGGACCGCACGACGGTAGTCATTGCCCACCGTCTCTCGACAATAGCCAATGCCGACCTTATCTGCGTGATGCACGAGGGGCGTATCGTGGAGCGTGGCACGCACGACGAGCTGATCGCCCTCAACGGACATTACCGCCGTCTCGTCGAGATGCAGCAAGTTTAACTAACTTCTGAACTTAACTTCAAGAAATTATGGGTTAATCCATAAATTTTTTATAAATTTGGGGATTGAAATGAATTTGACCCTATTTGCCCGTCTTTTTGAGGGATGGAGGGGAATTAATTATGCCAGTATATGAAGAATATCGCCATATTTGCGTCGGGTAGCGGAGAGTCTGCAAGGCGTGTAGTGTCGCTCTTTAATGAGGGCAACAGGATAAGGGTGAGTCTCGTGGTCACTGACCGAGAGAATGCCGAGATAATAGAACTTCTACAGCCGTTTGGCATCGAGACGGTGTTCATGTCGCGCGAACGTCTACGGGATGACGCCTCCGAATTGCTGGCTCTATTGAAGGAGAGAGGTGTGGAGCTTATCGCCCTTGATGACTTTAAGGGTATACTTCCGGAATCAGTGGAGAGCGAGTATGCCGGTAAGGTAGTGACGCTGACCGGTCCGGAGGAGGCTCCGATAGAGGTGGTCAATGCGTTGGAACGTCCGGCTGCTGCCCGTCAGGAGATCAATCTTGAAAAAAAGGAGCCTAAGAGCGTGGATGAGGAATGGGCGGAGACGCTGAAGATAGATTTCGATGAATCACGCGTGAGAACCACCCCACCGCCGATTCCGTCGGCACAACCCACACCGGCAGGACCCACACCGGCACAACCCGCATCCCCACAGGTTAACGCTACCGCTCCCAACGGTATGCAGGGCACGCCGTTCAATCCTACGCCTGCACAGGGGGAATCTCCCATGCCGTCTACTTATATGATATGGTCGGTGCTTGCGACAGTATTCTGCTGCTTCATCCCCGGCATCGTGGCGATCATCTTCTCCTCACAGGTAAGCACACGCTACATTGCAGGTGATATCCAGGGGGCACGTCAGGCATCAGACCGTGCACAGATATGGATAATAGTGTCGTTTGTGCTCGGATTGCTGACGTCAACACTCTATCTCCCCATTATGCTAATAAGCTGATGGGTATAAGCTGATGAGAAAGATATTGGATGATATAAAGACACGGCGCACGATGACACTTGTTGTGATCATCGGCGCCGTATTTTATTTTGCAGTGGATCCCGCTACGTTCCCCTTCATGCCCCAGTGTGTGTTTCATCGGCTCACGGGGTTGCAATGTGTGGGATGCGGGAGCCAGAGGATGCTTCATGCGCTCCTGCACGGGGATATTGCCGGGGGATTCAGGGCAAATGCTTTTGTCACTATCTCCTTGCCATTCGTCGCCTTCCTTCTGTGGGTGGAACTCAACAGGGAACGCCGACCGCATCTTTACAGGAGGGTATATTCCCCGGTATTGATAATTGCCACGGGAGTGGCGTTTGCTGCATGGATGATTGTAAGAAACATGCTCGGTATCTGAATCGAAAGGTTTAAGGTTTATGGTTTAAAGTTTATGGTTTATGATGTAAGCAGGTCATCAACAATAAACCATCAACTATAAACTACAGTAATTTATATAGCTTCGGACTTCGCCGATTCAAATGAGTTGCTGCCTTTCAGTATGGATGGACGCACCACCCATCTCTGCACGCAGTAGGCTCCTGCCTGATATATTGCGGCAAGTATCCATAGCGATGTGTAGTCATGACTTACTTGCGCCAAGGATGCGCCGTTGGTGTTCATCCGTATGAAACCCTCCACTCCCCACGTGGCGGGGATGCAGTTGCTGACGAATTTCCAGAACGGAGCCATGGCATAGCGTGGCCATGTGAGACCCGACAGGAAGAGGAACACTACGGAAGTGACCACCCAAAGCACGAATACCGACTCTCTCTCCCAAACGATGCCCTGGAACATGAATCCCATGCCGAGGGCGGCAATCACCATCGGGGTCAGGAACATTATAATCTCTGCGAAATTGCCTGCCATTGGGAATGCGAACATCAGCGGGATGTAGTGCACGAGATATATTATCGGTAGGATAAGGATTGTGATGTAGCAGAGCATCTGTCCCAACATTGTCATTGCCACGCTGGGCTGATCGTTCACACCATCATACCCGATGAGGGAGGGGCGTTCCCTTTTTGCGCCACCTGCCATCCCTGCGGCGAGGACAATGCACTGATGCAGGATGAGAATCAGCACTCCGGGCATTATGAACGAATCGAATCCGTTCTCGATGTTGCCCATTGAGATATTATCTATCGGCATGAGGTCGCCGGTGCTGATTGTCTCGGCAAGAGGCGCGATGCCATTGATCTTGTCGGCAAGAATCTCCGCACCCATAGCCTGCGACACGTTGGTCGACGCCACAAGGAACCCACGGTATCTAAGAAGAAGGCTTGCCTCGCAATACATCATGGCGTTGGCTTGTTCGCCACGTACAATCTTGCGTCCGAATCCGTCGGGAATCTCAAGAATTGCAAAGCATTTGTGGGAGTCCATCGCCTTACGGGCTTCCGGCATATCGGCGGCGTATCCTATCACCCACGCCTCCTGAGTGGCATCAAGATTCCTCACCAGTTCACGACTTTTTGCCGACCTGTCGTTGTCGACCACCACCATCTTCACATCCCTCACCACTTCCGGATTGTATATCAGGGAGTATATCACGGGATATACTATCGGCAGGAATATGAAAAATATGAGTATGCCCGGGTCATGAATTACGAGCTTGAACTCCCGGCAATATACGTCGAAGAGTTGTCTTATGTATGATTTTCTATTTTTTGACATGACAGATTCTAAAAATAAGGTTATACGGCAGTCCCGGCGGATGCTTACGGGGCATACACCTGACGCTGCATGTTCCTCTTGATGTTCCAGAGCATTGTGAATGGGAGCAACATGAACAGTATGTATGCCACAAACCATATACGGGAGTAATATATATGCACGCCGTCTAATGCCTGGTCGATATATATGAGGAAGTTGTAACGTATCGGTAGTATCCAGCTGAATATGCCTATTGACTGATACATGCTCTCAATCGGGAATGAGAATGCCGCGATTGAGAATGACAATATGCCGAGGAGCGCGCTTATCGAGAGCGACATCCTGAGGTTCGGGAAGATTCCGAAGAAGAATATTGCCATGCCCTGACAAGCGAATACAAACATTATCTCCGATATTGTCATCCACATCAATGAACCATGCACGGGGTAGCCGTTGATCTTATACATCCACGACTCCATGAACAATGCAATCACGAGCCATATAATGGTCTGCGGGAGCAGTTTTGCCGCCAAAGCTTTCACGATAGACCCGTCTGCCATGAACAGCAGCTTGCGGGAGGTGCCATATTTGATCTCCTGTCCGAGACTGAAGCACGTGACGAGGAAGATCATCAGTTGCAGCACGCATGGGATGAAGGAGTTGCATAGATATATGGCATAGTTCAGACCGGGATTGTGGATCGCTCTCGCGCCGATGTTTACAGGGAGCAGGAGAGGGGTTATGACATCATCGGGGACTCCTACAGATTCCAACACAGACATCGCTATGCCGGCTTTGGTGAACATTGCCGTGGTCTTGAAGGTCTTGAACAGAAGGCTCGCGGGCACGAAGTAGGTCATGTTGGTGTAGAAGGTAATCACCGGTTTCCTTCCGGCAAGTAGATCCTGCTGATAATTTTCCGGAATAAGGAAATATCCGAAGATCTTACCCTCCTGCATTTTATGGCGTGCCTCGGTATAGCTGTTGCAGTTCTCCACGAGATCCACCATCTGCATTCCGCCGAGCTGTTGGGTGACAGAGCGGGATAACGATGATCCGTCTTTGTCGACCATTGCCGCCGGCACCTTTGAGGGCAGTCCGTCGGTCATAAGGTCGGAGAGGAAGAGAAAGCAGAAAAGCGGGAGAATGAAGAACGCCGCCCAGTAAATGGGGCGTCTCACAATCTGGAGTACGCTCCTGACGAATATGGCTTTGAATCCGGTCGGCTTCATATTGTTGCGATATTAATAGGGTGATTTTCAGAAATTATTGCAGAGTTGCATGGAATTATTGCATGAGAATCACCGACATGCCCGGACGTAGATTCTCGATCCTCTTCTGCGGACGCGCCTTCACCTGGAAAGTGCGGGCATCGAAGTCGCCCGTGGATTTGGTGGCCTGCCAGTTGGCGTATGTGCCGAGATCCTTTATGTAGAACACTTTCACGTCGGTCTCTATATCAAGCGCAGGAATCTTGACTTTAAGGGTAGACCCCAGCTTGATATCCTTCAGCAGCGTCTCGCGCACGTTGAACACCACCCAATGGTCATCCTTCTGAAGCGACATGATTGGCGCGCCGGTAGCCACGAGTTCGGAGACGTGGGGATATATCTCGGTTATCTCACCGTCGCACGGAGCCACGAGATACTGGTCTTCAAGCAGGGCATTCACCTCGTTGACGCTACCCTTCGCCACGTTGACCATGGCACGTGCAGCCTCCTTGTCTTCCCTCTGTGCTCCCGACTTGGCAAGCTCATACTGGCTTTTTGCTGCATGTTCGCCGGCAGTGGCGGCATCGTATGCGGCTTTTGCCTCATCACGTTTCTGCTCGCTTATCACCCCTTTCTCGAAGAGGTTCTGCATCCTCTGATACGTCTTGCGTGTAATTTCGGAAGCGGCTTTCGCCTGTTGCCAAAGATCGTATGCAGCGTTGATAATCTGCGTGCGCGTGCCGGCATCCACCTTCGCGTTGGCGGCGTTGGCGGCACTCTCCATCGCCTCCGCCTGTCCGAGTCTTGCATCTACGAGAGTGGAATGTATCCTGACAAGGGTATCACCCTCCTTCACGTGCGCCCCCTCTTCCACGAAGAGCTGCGCCACTCTGCCGGGTAGCTTTCCGGAGATACGTATCTCAGAGGCGTCCGCCTGTCCCTGCACAGTGTCCGGACCTTGCTTTATGCAAAGGAACCCGACAATTGCAATAGCTGCCACAACCAGCAGCACGATTACGATAGTGAGAATCAACATGCGGTCTTTTGCAGACACCGCATCATTGCCTGATTGGGCGGGAGTTGATTTATACCCGTTGGGCATATTGTTATTTTGATCAAGAGTTGCCATATTATGAAATTTTGATTTTCGTGGAAATGAATAATGTGGGGAATAATGTGTAGAATAATGAGGAGGGGATTTGATAAGGCGGATTGCAAGGGATTAATAAATCAGATTGCCGAGCACCTTTGAAAGGTAGGTCTGACAGAGCCGTATTCCGATTTCCGCATCAATTTTCTCTGAATTGGCAGCCAGCCAGGCTGTCTGTGCGCCGATCACGTCGTTGGTGGTGAGCACCCCTTCCTTAAAACCGATTTCCGCTTGCCGTAGGTTCTCATCGGCTTTCGTCAGGTTCTTGACGGTCATGTCGAAGGTCTTCTTCGCCTCATCGAAACTGAAACGTGCCTGACTCACTTGCAGCTGCACCTTCTCTTCCGTGTCTTCCAGCATTAGGCGTTGAGCCTTTGTGCCGGCTTTTGCTGCCTTATATCTGTTGTAGTCGCCCCCCCAGTGCCATATCGGGATAGTGATTGCCGCGCCTACAGAGAATCCTCCTCCGAAACGCTTCTCAAAACCATCGATTACGTTAGGGTTTGAGAATGAGTATGCACCGATCAGCGCAATCTTCGGGAGCATTTCCCCCTTCACAAGATTCTCGCGCCCTTTCAGCATATTTATGCCCTGCCGGATAATCTCGAGATCCTGGCGTTTTGCATATACGGTCTGCATATCGACGTCCGGTTCGGGCAATGCATTGCCGGCATTCTGCAATTGCTCATCCTCAAGTTCCATCCGAGTGTTGACAGGGAGCCCGCATAGCTGTGCGAGAGCCATTCTTGATAGGGTAAGTCCGTTGTCTACCTTAGTCAGGGCAATTTTCGCCTCATTCAGTTTGACCTCCACCGTCAGGAGGTCGCTTCTTGTGGCGACGCCCTCTTCAAGCATGGCATTCACGTCAAACCTCAGGGAATCGACAAGATTGACGAAACTCTCGGCGAGCGTCTTTTTCTCTTTCAGCGAGATTACGAGCCAGTATGCCTCGTCAACGGCAAACACTATGTTCTGAGTAAGGCTGTTGCGCATCGCCTTTGCGAGTTTCTCGCCATAGCCGGCAATTTCGTTGAGAGCCTTGATCTGTCCGCCCATGAATATAGGCTGGGTCAGGGTGAACGCCCCGGCGAAAACGTTGTGCATGTCATAGCTCATCGCCTCCTTTGGAATCACCGCCACTTCTGTAGGGATATAGCTTCCGGAAGCCGGATCTTTGACGGGAGTTCCGTCCGGACCTTTCAAGATATTGTACTGATAGCTTTGTGAGGCAGGGTCAAAACTCATTGTGGGGAGTTTCGCGTCTTCACCAAGAAGCCTTACCTCGTGTTGGTTATACATGTAGGTGCCGGAGAAATCAATTCCGGGCAGATACGCGCTTTGAGCCGCCTTCTTATAGTATTCCGCGCTACGAATGGATTCCTCCGCACTTTTGACGGTCTTATTGTTTCTGACCGCCATGTTGCGGCAAGAGTCAAGACTCACGGAAGCAGAAGCGAGTCCGGCGCAAGAAACCACGGCTATTGACAGTAATAACTTTTTCATAATCCTGATACGATATTCCTGCCGTTTCCGCAGGATTTAGATTAACAAATTAAGACGGATGCGCATTTAATTGAGTGGAATGCCATGTTAAAACAGATGAAGTTTAGACGACTTCATTATGATTCAGCAACAAATCCGCCTATATTCATTACAAAATTATCCTTTTTTTGTTTAAATTTTTTTAAAAGAATAAGTCACAGTGTTAATTTCTGAAAAATAGACCAACTTTTTCCACATAAATTCTCACGAGAATCAATAGCGTCGGGCTCAATGTCATGAATTTTGCCTAACTTTGCAACCTGAATCAGACGGAGCGCATTTTCAGGAATGTGGCTTTTGTCAACAACAGATAGTAATACAGATGGTTGGAAAAAGACTAATAAGGAAAATTACACCTGAATCTTACAGAGAGTCATACGTGAGCCTTGTCAAACTCGGGCTTCCCGTGCTGGTGACGCAGCTTGGAGTAATTCTCGTTAACTTTGCCGACACGATGATGGTGGGTGCATACGGGCTTGATGAGCTCGCCTCCTCTGCGTTTGTCAACAGCCTGTTCATAATCATCACTGTCATGCTCATGGGCTTTGCGGGGGGTGTCACCCCCTTGATTGGGGCATTATATGGCAAGGGGGATCATGAGGAGGCGGGACGCACGTTGCGTGGTGCGCTTCAGATCAACGTCATACTCGCGCTTGCCTTCACGCTGCTGATGGGGGTGCTTTATTTCTTTCTTGACCGGTTCGGACAGGATGAGGAGCTTCTCCCCATAGCACGTCCGTATTTCCTGATACTTCTGGCTACGTTGCTTCCGATGGCAGTGTTCAACTGTTTCCAGCAGATGGCAAACGGTACGACCGACACTGCCACCCCGATGTGGATAATCCTCGGAGCCGACGTGCTCAACATATTGGGTAATTATCTGCTTATATTCGGCAAATTCGGGTTTCCGGAACTCGGACTTCTCGGCGCGGGGATCAGCACCCTGACGGCTCGCACGCTTGCCGCCATAGCGATAGTGGTGGTTATAGGGGTGAGACGACGTTACCGGGTATATTGGGATGCCATGCGTCATCAGCATGCCGGGAGCGGGCGACGGTATAAGGTTTGGGTGACGTCATATCCGCTTATGATCCAGAGTGGCGTTGAATGTGGCATGTGGGCAATGGGAGCCGTAGTCAGCGGCTGGTTCGGCAAGGTGCAGCTTGCCGCCTATCAGGTGGTCAACACGATAGCACAGCTCGGCTACATGACGTATATGAGCATCGGCTGGGCAGTCTCGATCAGGGTAGCCAATTTTATGGGCACGTTCAACATGTCGGGTATCCGCCGCATCTCACGTGCGGGGGTGCATATAATCCTTGTCATGGCAATGTTCACGTCGATCATATTCTATTTCTTCACCGGGAATCTCGTGACGGTCTTTACACCGGAACCCGACGTTGTCGCGGCGGCACTTCCTCTTGTGATCCCGCTTATCCTCTATCAATATTGCGACGGAGTGCAGCTGACCTACGTCAATGCGCTGCGCGGCACGTCGGTGGTGAAGCCACTGTTGTGGATCTCCATATTCAGCTATATAGTTGTGGGCATACCGATTATGGTGGTGCTTGCAGTCCCGTTGGGTCTTGAGGCAGTCGGCGTCTATTATAGTTTTTCAGTGGCATTATTTGTCGCCACGGTTCTATTGATGACCGCCTTCAACCGCACTCTGAAAAGGGAAGAGGCGAAGATAGAGGAGAAAAAAGAGTCTTGTTAAGACACTTTAATAATAAAAATTGTGAATTGTCAGAGAAAAATTATTACTTTGCAATCCAAAACCATATCACACGAAATAAATGGGTAAAATCATAGCGATCGCCAATCAGAAGGGAGGAGTCGGGAAAACCACTACCGCCTTCAATTTAGGAGCATGCTTGGCAAGCGACGGAAAGAAAGTACTTCTCGTAGATGCTGATCCCCAGGCAAATGCCACTTCCGGATTGGGCGTAAATTCAGATGAAGCTCCCTCCTCAATCTATGAATGTCTTGTAGACGGAGCTGACGCGGCTTCAGCAGTTGTGCCGACCTGTGTGGACGGTCTTGAGCTTATCTGCTCCCGTATAGACCTTGTAGGGGCAGAGGTGGAACTGATGAATCGTAGAGAGAGAGAGAAATCTCTTTTACACGTGCTTGAGCCGTTGAAAGAGAAATATGACTATATCTTGATAGACTGCAGCCCTTCGCTTGGCGTGATTACGGTCAATGCCTTGACGGCAGCCGATTCCGTCATCATCCCGGTTCAGGCGGAGTATTTCGCACTTGAGGGCATCTCGCAGCTTATCAATACTATCCGCATCATCAAGACTCGTCTTCGCCCCGCGCTTGAGATAGAGGGCTTCCTGCTGACTATGTATGATGCCCGTCTGCGTCTGGCAAATCAGATTTTTGAGGAGCTGAAGGAGCATTTCGGGGATATGGTGTTCTCGACCGTTATTCCGCGCAACATAAAATTGTCGGAGTCGCCGAGTCATGGACTTCCTGTCATCCTGTATGATCCGGAGAGCCGCGGTTCGATAGCCTACGGACAGTTGAGCAAGGAACTGATATCGCGCAACAGAAGAAAGAAAGCATAACCGATAGCCTGGCGGTTAAAGCGCAGGCACTCCCGGAGGGGATACAAGATAAAACAACAACCAACTATGGCATTGAAAAGAAATGCATTGGGAAGAGGGCTTGATTCCCTCTTTACAATGGGCGATGTGCAGACGGGCGGCTCGTCTGCAATCAACGAGATAGACGTAAATCTGATATTTCCGAATCCCGGACAGCCTCGCCGCACGTTTGATGAGGAGACCTTGGAGGAGCTTGCATCGTCGGTGAGGGAGCTTGGCATCATCCAGCCGCTCTCATTGCGTGATGCCGGCGACGGCACTTATCAGATCATCGCCGGCGAGCGTCGTTGGCGCGCCGCAAAGATTGCGGGACTCTCCAGCGTGCCTGCCTACGTGCGCACGGTGTCGGATTCCGAAGTGACGGAGATGGCTCTTATTGAGAATATCCAGAGGGAGGATCTCAATGCGATTGAGGTGGCGTTGGCTTTCCGTAAGCTTATCGACACTTATAATCTTACGCAAGACCGTCTTTCCGAACGACTCGGGAAGAAGCGAGCCACGATAGCCAACCATCTGCGCCTGCTGAAACTGCCTGCGGAGATTCAGCTCGGTCTGCGCGACCATAAGCTGGATATGGGACACGCCAGGGCTCTACTTTCCGTGTCGGATCCCAAGCGTCAGCTAAAGCTTTACAACATGATTCTGAAGGAGGAGCTGTCGGTGCGTCGTGTCGAGGAGCTTGCGCGGAGCATGGAGGAGGAATCGCCCAATCCGCCTGCCAAGAAGGGGAGTGGCAATGATAATGGCAGATTTGAATCCTTTGCAAAGGAGATTGCCACGTATTTCCCGACTCCGGTGAAATTTGCGCGTAAGTCTGACGGGAAAGGCACCATCACCCTTAAATTCGCTTCAGACGATGAACTCCAGCAGATTATGGATCTGCTTGGGAAGATTAAGAACTGATATGACCATAGACGATAACATGCATATTGCAAAGAGGAGAATCATCGTGAGGCATCTGCTCCGCGGAATTGCGGCGTTCAGCCTCCCTGTGATGCTTTCCACGACAGCATCGGCAGGCGGGGAGATACCTCCGGATTCCACTGTCTATCTGGATGAGAAGGTGCTTGTCAGAGAGCCGTCTGACTATGCCTTGGAGGAGGCAAACGATACGGTGCAGACAGTCGTGACGGCTGATGATTCCCCCTACGGACTTGACGGGAAGAAGGAGTTCAATCCGTCGCCCACGCGTGCGGTGTGGATGTCTGCATTGTTTCCCGGTCTCGGTCAGGTCTACAACCGGCGTTACTGGAAGCTCCCCATCGTGGTGGGGGGATTTATGGGACTCGGTTATGCCACAAGCTGGAACAATAACCAGCTGACGGAGTACACACAGGCTTACCGCGACCTTATGGACAGCGATCCGGCTACCAATTCCTATATGAATTTCTTCCCCTCGACCACGAAGGAGGAGGACCTTGACAAGACCTGGCTTGCCAACACGATGAAGTCGCGGCGCGACTTCTACCGGCGTAACCGCGACTTGTGCATAATATGCTGCGTAGGTCTCTATCTCCTTTGCATGATCGATGCTTACGTTGATGCCTCTCTCGCTCATTTCGACATATCACCCGACCTGTCGATAGAATGGAGCCCGGCAATGATAGTCAATCCGTCGGACCGTAAGGTGAGCGTCGGATTGAATTGGGCATTTAATTTTTAACTACACTTGCAGATGAAAAGAAAAATATTCATAGCTGCATTTCTTGCGGCAGTCTCATTGGCAGGATTTGCCAAAGGCGGCAAAAATGCAAATGTATTTGACCTGAAGCACAACATCACAGACTCTGAGATCGTTTATCCCGAGAGTTTTGAGGCTGACACCCATAAGATGCTTGAAGGATGGTTTATGAAGAATTATACAGCCACCGACACGCGTTATGCCACGGAGAAGGATGTGGAAGTCAGCGACGAGGAGCTTACGAAGCGTCTGGCATCCCTTCCGACAGTGATAGAGATGCCCTATAATCAGATAGTGCGCAATTATATCGAACGATACACTAAGCGCGGGCGTGAGCAGGTCGCCGCTCTCCTTGGCATGAGTCTCTATTATATGCCTATATTTGAGCAGGCTCTTGAGGAGCAGGGACTTCCCCTTGAATTGAAGTATCTCCCCATCATTGAGTCGGGTCTTGACCCGAATGCTGTGTCGAAGCATGGAGCCACAGGTCTCTGGCAGATTATGTTGGGGACGGCTAAAGGTCTTGGACTGGAAGTGAACTCACTCGTGGATGAGAGAAGGGATCCCTACGTGTCGTCGGAGCGTGCGGCAGCCTATCTGAAGGATCTGTATGCCGTATATGGCGACTGGTCGCTTGCTATTGCGGCGTATAACTGCGGACCCGGTAACGTCAACAAGGCGATACGTCGCGCCGGAGCGGATGCCAAGGATCTTGACTTCTGGTCGATATATAATTATCTCTCTCCGGAGACAAGGGGATACGTGCCGATGTTTATCGCCACGAATTACGTGATGGAGTATTATCCCAAGCATAATATCTCGCCGGTATTGCCGGTGAAGCCGTTGGTGATGGATACTCTCCAGATTACCGACAGGGTTCATTTCAATCAGATATCGAAGGTGCTCAACATTCCGGTCGAGGATCTCCGGATATTGAATCCCCAGTTCAGGGCAGACGTTATACCGGGCACTCCGGAGTCGCCTTACACGTTTATCCTTCCCTCCCAGCAGATTCATGCTTATCTGATGAGTGAGGATCAGATTCATGCCTACGAATCCGACAAATATGGTCGTCGCACGACGGTTGATCCGGGTGAGGTGCCTGCCGATGCGATGCTTGCCGTGGAGGATGGGAATGCCTGGGGCAAGGATGAGGGAGAGGAAGACGTGGCGATAGCTACGGCTCAGGGTAAATCTTCTGTTGTCATACACAAGGTGGCGGCGGGAGAGAGTCTTGCCTCGATAGCCCAGCGGTATGGTGTGACCCCGGAGGAGATAAAGAGCAATAACAATCTTCGCCGTAATGCGGTCAGGGTAGGTCAGCAGTTGCGTATATCCGTAGAGACTCCGCAGGAGAGGATGGAGAATACTGTAGCAGCCGTGACGGGTAAGACTGCCTCCAAGCAGACAAAGCAGAAGCAGCAGCCGGCAAAACAGGCTAAGCCTAAGGCACAGAAGCCAACTTCCCACAAGATACGCAACGGAGAGAGTCTATCCACGATAGCGAGGAAATATGGAGTCACCGTAGATGCCATAAAGAGGGCGAACGGAATGAAATCCGATGCGCTTCGTGCCGGCAAGACTCTCGTAATCCCTCCGAAGAGTGCGACAAAGAAATCCACAAAGAAGAAATCGAAGAAGAGACGTCGTTGACAATGTTTTTTTCGGATAACCAAAAGGGCAAAGAAAGATTCTTTCCTTGCCCTTTTGGTTTTTTATCATGATTTATCATGATATACCATGTTGTATCATGTTATATCATGGTAAAACATGGTATTCATGTATTGCCGAGGGGATCAGCAGCCGCCGCAACCGCCACCGCAGCAGCCGGATGAGTCGCTGTCGCTTCCGCAGCTTCCACATCCTCCTCCGCAACCGCCGCATCCTGTGGAGGGATTAAGCTCTTCGGGTGTTGCCTCGCGCACGTCTTCCACGACGCCTTCGTATCTTACTGTCATTCCGGCAAACGGATGGTTGAAGTCCATCTTGATTTTGTCGCCTATCTCTGTCACACGACCCTCAATACGGTAGCCTTCAGCTGTCATCATTGGCAGAGCGGCACCAACCTTCACCTCTTCCGCAAGTTTGCCATCGCGCATGAAGATTTGCGGGTCAAGGGTCAGCTCATATTCCGGACTTCTGTCGCCGAAAGCAGCTACAGGGGGTAGGGTGACATCAAATTTGTCGCCTTTGCCGAGATCCTTCAGCGTAGCCACCAATCCGGGCACGACTTCCTGGCTGACGCCATACACCATCTCGTCCGGAGCCTTTGAGGTTGCCTCAAAAAGGAGCTCTCCGTTTGCATCATTATAAAGTTTGTAGGAGTAGGTCACAAATTTACCGGGACCTACCACTTCACGTGTGTTATCACTCATATCATTAAAAATTTATTCAATTGATTATTCAGCCGGAGCGTCGTCGGCAGACGACAGACTTTCCGGATGCTTCAGTTCGTATTGCGACTGTGGCACCTCCACATTGAAATAGAAGCCTTTTGCTACTTTATCCTTCAGACGTTTTGCCGTCTCCTCCTCAGGCATCACTGAGAGGTAGTCGTATCCCGGATCAATGAATTGTGCATCAGTTGCCTCATATCCGAGGAGCTGCACCATGTCGTATTCATGCATCGGGTAAATGACGTACCAAGCGTTTTCGATATCCTCACCGGTGCCGGTGCTCTTTATCGCGCCGAGCAGATGCTCAAGCCTGTATTCCCAAATCTTTGCACTCATATCCTTACGTTTCTCCTTCAACACGTGGATGAGAAACGACATCTGACGCAGGTCGAAAGGATTATCATGGAGAGATAGCTCGGCATATTTCCTTATGGTGTCGATCTCCTCCTTTGAGTGGGTTGCCTTCATGCGCAGTTCATCCGTGATGCCGGAATAGGGGGATGTGCGGTAGGGGTCATAATCCTCCTGAAACATATACCCAAGATAGAAATATCGGTATTCCTCGTTTGTCATTGTGGTGTCGTTGCGGGTATATTTCTTCATCAGCTTGGGAAAATAGAACGGGCTCCCGGGGTTAAGCGTCTCATCCTTGATTTTATTGAGATCCGGTTTCTCCACTGTTATTTTCCGTTTGCTTGCAGCAGCGGCAGATGGCACTGACGTCTGTGCGTATGCTACGGATAAGGATAACGCAAATGCTGAGATTATGATTATATGCAGATGCTTGCAAATATTCTTTATCATTGTCTTATTTTCTAACATTAGTTTACGATAAAGGCACAGATGAGGACCTGTATCTAAAATTAGAACGTTTCTTGATTGAGAAATATTTAACGTTTAATCCTATTTTTTCTTAATTATTGTTTTCAGAAGAATCAGATGAATCGCTATTCTCTTCTATCTGTTTGTCAGCCAAAGGGGATGCAAGAGTTGAATTTTTCTTGAGTTCCTCGGCTGTGGCAGTGTTCTTCTTCATTTCGGGATATGCCACTCTGGAATGATATATCGTGGACAGGCGGGTCTTGAAAGTGCGTTTCACCGTCTCAATGTCGCGCATAGAGATGGGAGCCTCTTTAAGCAGTCCGTCTTGTATCTGTGAGTCTATGATCCTGTCCACAAGATTGTCGATAGATGCGGGGGTATAGTCCTTCAGACTTCTGGAAGCAGCCTCCACGGCATCGGCCATCATCAGAATCGCCGTCTCTTTTGACTGCGGGTTTGGTCCGGGATACTGGAATTTAGACTTGTCGATGACCTTATCCGGATTCTCATTGACGGCGGTGGTGTAGAAATATTTAGCGAGTCCGCGTCCGTGATGCTCCCTGATGAATTCTTTTATCACCTCAGGTAATTTCGCCTTTGACGCAAGGTTCACGCCTTCCGTGACGTGGGAGATTATCTTATGCGCACTCGTCTCCGGGTCAAGACCGGCATGAGGCGTCACCCCGTGCTGGTTTTCGGTAAAGAATATAGGGCTTGTCATCTTGCCTATGTCGTGGTATAGCGCACCTGTACGCACCATGGTTGAATTTGCACCGATTGCCCTTGCAGCTTCAGAAGCAAGAGTAGATACCTGGATTGAATGTTGGAACGTGCCCGGGGCTTCTGTAGCGAGACGTTGCAGAAGCTTATTGTTGATGTCGCTAAGCTCGACGAGCGTCACAGTCGATGTGAAGCCGAAGAGCTTCTCAATCACAAGGATAAGGATATATGCGAAAGAGAGGATGACTGAGTTTATGGCGAAGGTGCCTATCATCTTGAGGGAGAACTGCGACAGATTCCCTTCCGTGATAAGGCAGATTGTGAAGTAAGTGGCTACGTATGAGATGAAGGATAACACCGCAGTGCGCAGCAGCTGTGACCTGCGGCTCAGTTGACGCAGGCTGAAAGTGGCGGCGAGACCCACTACAAACTCCATGAAAATGAACTGGAACTGATAAGTGGCAACAAGAGCCGATATCAGCACGGTTGTCAGCAGTGAGAATATGGCGGTGCGGGAATCGAAGAATACGAGTATTATCACGGGAACGGCCGCAAATGGGATGAGATATATGCCATTCGTGAAATATTCACACATCAAGATAGCGAAAAGGATGAATAGGGTGGTGAACGACATCAGGAACGACATCTTACGGATATTCCCGAAGAATCTTGATCTGTACAGGCTTAAGAATATGTAGAGGATGCTTATAATCAGGATTATATACATGGCTTGCCCGATTATGAAGTAGGTGTGGTTGGTCTCTGACTGCCTCGACACCATCATCTCTTGATAAGTGTTGAGATTCGTAAAGATCTGTCGGTTGATAATTTCGCCTCTGTCTACGATTCTCTGTCCCTTTTTGATTATGCCCATCGCGCCGGTCACGTTGAGATATTCCTGGCTACGGTATTTGTAGTCGGTCAAGGAGTCGATTACAATGTTGGCATTCAGGCATAGGTTTATGGCCTTCTGTATGTCGCTGTTAAGATGTCCTTCTGCATTTGAGTGGGAATGATATATGGAATCAATCATTGCGTAAGCCTTTGCCGGCGACAGCATATCTGAGGCATCGATGCTTACCACAGTCTTCTTGTCGTTTTCATTTACCACGAGCCGGAGTCGCTTGTCATTCCTTGCTTCAAGTCCGGCGTATACCCTTGAATCGAGAAGCCCATTATCGTAGACCTTGTTCATCAGCTTCAGGAGCGATTGCGTCTGTTGCGGATTGGCGTTATGCGAGAGAAGTTGGGTGAATTTATCGATATTCTCCTTCTTGATGTCGTCATTCCTCTTAACAAAAGGTATGAACACCTTGTCGATGCTGTCGCGCATGGCACGCGCAGATACGGAATCACGAAGGATAGGCATGTCGAAATCAGCGGTGAGCAATGGATATTTCCAAGGCTGGTTCAGCTCATAAGAGAAACTTTGATGGTCGGTGCGAGGGAGGGTTATGACGATTGCAATCACAGAGATAATTGCGATTCCAAACCGTATGAGATTTAATCGAGAGAAAATATTACTCCACATGATTTAAAAGAATTAGCGTTAAGAAATGCGATGGGCGAACTTGACGCCCTTTATATGTTTCAGGGCGTCACATATTGCGCCCACCGTTTCTGCCGTGTCGATGAGCACGGTCAAGTCGCAGTGGAACACCTCCTGTTTTGCCGCGATGTTGAGGCTCCTGATGTTGATGTTCATTTTCGTAGATATAGTGGCGGTGATCTCTTCGAGAATGCCATGCCGGTCGATGCCATCGATGCTTATCACGGCAGAGAAACGTTTTGCTATCCCTCCCCAGCTTGTTGCGACCAGTCTTGATCCGTATGCGCTTTTCAGCCTCATTGCCACCGGACAATCAATCTTATGCACCACCACGTTCTCATCCTCATCTACAAACCCAAACACATCGTCGCCGGGAATAGGTGAGCAGCAAGACTCCAACCGATAATTCGGAGTGGAGTCGTCGGGACGAAGAGTGTATACCTCCTTACGGTTCACCGGCTGTTTCATCTGGTTGTCGCCATCCTTCTTTGAGGAGAATGGATTCCGGAGCAGCTTCTTCATGAGCGACTTGCGGGTTGAGATGAGGTCTTTCAATTCTTTATGAGAGATGTTGATCTCATCATTAGCCAGCATCATATAAAGGTCGTCGCGGCTTTGCAGATGATGATTTCCAAGAATCTTTGTGATTATCTGATTGGAAGACTGTATATTCTCTTTGGCGAGACACTCCTCAAAAATCCGTTTCCCCTTCTCGAGAAGCACCTTACGGTCCTTACGCAGTATTGAGCGGAGGCGGTTTTTAGCCTTTGCGGAATTACAGAATTCAATCCATTCGGGTTGTGGATATTGGGAATCGGAGGTGATTATCTCCACCTGGTCGCCACTGTCAAGCTTGTGTGACAACGGCACGAGCTTATGGCTTATTTTTCCGGCGAGACAATGGGTGCCCACCTGGGAGTGTATGGAGAATGCCATGTCGAGCACAGTCGATCCGGCAGGGAGAGTTATGAGGTCGCCTTTAGGCGTGAACACGTATATTTCCGAAGCAAAGAGGTTCAGCTTTATTGTGTCGAGGAAATCAATGGCGTTGGGTTCGGGATTTGCGAGAATATCCTTCACGGTGTTCATCCATGAATCAAGTTCGCTGTCGTCTTCCTGCACTCCGGTCTTGTATTTCCAATGTGCGGCATATCCGAGTTCGGCAATCTCATCCATTTTCCTGGAACGTATCTGCACCTCAATCCATTTCCCCTCCGGTCCCATTGCCGTGAGGTGAAGCGCACGGTATCCGTTGGCTTTCGGGATGCTTGTCCAGTCGCGTAGTCGGTCGGGATGCACACGATGTCCGTCGGTGAAGAATGTATATATCTGCCAGCAGCGAATCTTCTCCAGGGCATCGTCGTCATTCTCAAAAATCACCCTTACAGCATATATGTCGTAGATCTCCTCAAAAGGGATCTTCTTGGTCTGCATCTTGTTGAATATGGAGTATGCGCTCTTCACACGAGCCTTGATCTCATACTTGAATCCGGCATCATCAAGCATCTTCCTTACGGGCCTGACGAATTCCTCCACAATCTTTTCACGATGATCGGCTGTCTCGCTCAGCTTCTCCATAATCTCGGCATATTGCGTGGGGTGCTCATATTTGAAGGCGAGATCCTCCAGCTCAAGTTTTATCTTGAATAGACCGAGACGGTGAGCGAGTGGCGCATAGATATACAGGGTCTCTCCGGCAATTTTATATTGCTTTTCCGGTCTCATTGCCCCGAGAGTCCTCATGTTGTGAAGTCTGTCCGCCATTTTAATTAGAATCACCCGGATGTCAGACGACATTGAGAGCAGTAGCTTACGGAAATTCTCAGCCTGAATGGATGCCTTGTCGCCGAATATACCACCGGAAATCTTAGTCAGACCCTCCACGATGTCTGCGACTTTCGTGCCGAAATCCGCTTCAATATCTTCTCTCGTGAACTCCGTGTCTTCAATCACGTCGTGCAGCAGTGCGGCGCAAATCGAGGTTGATCCGAGTCCGAGCTCGGAAATGACGATTTTCGCGACGGCGATCGGGTGCAGAATGTATGGCTCACCGCTTCTCCGACGTATGCCTTTATGGGCATTTTTCGCGAAGCGGTATGCACGCTCGATAATTTCCACTTTTTTCCGATGGTTGCTTGCGAGATAAGCCTCGAGCACCTCATGAAAAGCATTTTCGACCATCTGGTCTTCTTCTTCCGGAGTCTGAGAGAGATATTTAGTCATGATAAACTTATCAAAAAAAGAGGTGTGACAGAAAAAATGTAAAGTACACTACAAAATTAATAAAAAACAGAATACAAACAAAAAAACCGCTCACCTCACGGTGACCGGTTTTTCCCTGCGTCAGACTCCAAAGACTCCGAGATTAATGCGGGAGAGAATCCAGGGAGCCTTTTGGCTTCCGTATCTTCGGCAGATGATAGAAATTACTAATGTATATAACCCAAAATTTAGACAATTATGTTTGTAGTATAAAAAGACCAAGGTATTGAAAAAACATATCTAAGTCATGAAAAAAAGTTTTCTGTGATTCCGCTCACGGCATATTCGACATTGTTAGTATTGCCGATATTGGAATCGGAATAGTAGGAGTCAGGGGTGTTGAAAGCCCCGGCATTGTCATGATGAAAATGGTAAAACATGGTTGTTGCTGTTTTTATGAATAATAGTAAAAAAGGATGGTAGAATGGTCAGATGTCGGTGTCGTTTTCTCCGGCTTGAGCCTTATAGGGTCATAAAGGCTTTGGACGATTGCCGACAAATCATGTTATGGATATGGGAGAGTTTTAATCTCCCTTTTTCTGATATAGAAACGAGGGTAATAGTCTAAATATTAGTATATGAAAGTTAAAAAAGGGGGATATAAGTGTTAAAAAAATACCGTCCGGTCCAAATGATGGTCGGGACGGTATGTGGGATAAATAGTAGTCTTAGACACTCTTTTCAGCTGTATGGTCAGAGCAGGTGTGGGAAGTTCGCCATAGAAATAGCGGCACATGCCGCCTCTGCGCCCTTGTTGCCAAGTACTCCTCCGGCGCGGTCGAGAGCCTGCTGTAGGTTGTCGACAGTAAGGACTCCGAAAATCACGGGGGCTTTCCCCTTGGCGTTCAGTTCGGCGGTGCCTTGCGCCGCAATCTGGCATACATAGTCGAAATGTGGTGTGTCTCCACGGATCACGCATCCGATAACGATGACCGCAGCAGTAGGCATTCCGTTCTTCACGGAGTCGATTGCCACGGCTGCAGCGTTGACGAGCTCTACAGTGCCCGGCACTGATAGGCAGACTATATTTTCCGGTTTCACCCCGGCTTTTTCAAGCACGTCGGTGGCTCCGTCGCGCAGTGCGTAGGTCACTTTAGGATTCCAGTCAGCCGTGATTATGATAAAACGTCCGTCGGCTTGCGGCATCAGTTGCGGCACCTGTAGGGCGGTGCCGTTTGTGTTCAGTATTGTTGACATAATGCTGCTGTTGAGGTTATTCGCATTTTTCCTGTTCCTGAGTCTCGCTCTTGTCCGTGCCCTTATTCTCAGCAGTTTCACTCTTGCTGAATTTCTTCAATTTAGCCTTTGCTGATACGGTCAGCTGATGGAAGAAATTCTTCCATTTAGGCTCATTGTCGGGTTCGGATTCTATGAGCGATTTAAGAGAAAGTATGTCTCTCTCCAGTTCGAGGGTCTCAAGGGCGATAGCATGAGGCAGGATTGCATTGAGGAGCCGTAGCGCACGCGGTCTCATCTGCTTAATCCTCATCATTATTTCCGCCATCTCTATAGTCAGCTTAATCTCCTTCCGTGTCACTCTTCCGGTGCGTTTCTTAGAGAATTTTATTGCCTCGGAATAGAATTTGAGAGCCCCTTTCAGGTCGCCGGTTGAAGCGAGAAGCTGAGCCACGTTGCTAAGCGAGTCAACGAGCCTGTCAGTGGCGGCAGCTACCCCGGAATTTACCTTTTCATAAAGAGCGGCAGCATTTATCTGCTGTTTGACGAGAAGGTCAAGAGCCTTTTTTCTTGATCTCAGGATTCTTGTGGATAGCTCCATGGCGAGGATATGCAGCTTGCCGAAACGCTCCTCATCATTTTTCACGAGCGAGTCAAGCACTTTAAACAGGGTGTCGAGTTCCTTTTCACTCTGTTTGTAATCCTTCAGCTGGAAATGAATCTCGGCGAGGTCGAAAATCACGGCTACGAGCAGGGCACGGAATTCCGTGTTGTTGAAGTCGGGAAATTCCCTCATTACCCTTAAACCTTCGATAGATTTCTGGAGGGCATCCATCACTCTCTCGTCCGCCATAAGCTTTCCGGCTTCGGCGCGACAATCGTTCACTTCCTTAAGAATCCTTAATTCCTCGGATTGCTTCGGGAAGTTGTCAAACTTCAGGGGTATCTCAATTTGTGTCATATTGTGATATTGTTATTAGCAGATTTAGAGGCTTCCTTCGATTTATGTCCGAGGTAGCCGCCATGATGCCGTTTTGCATAGTCGGCAGCTGTGAATCCGATAGCCTCCATTGTTGCGACTACGAGAAGGTCGCCTATCACGGTCATCATCGTTGTGGAGGTGGTTGGAGTCAGTCCCAACGGACACACTTCCGGTGCCGCCCCGGTGAACAAAGCGAGGTCGGCGGCATGAGCGAGAGGGGAGTCAGGGTCGCCGGTTATGACAATAAACGGGATATCGGCATAGAGGGCTTTCGCGAGTTCGACAAGCTCAAGTATTTCCCGAGTCTTTCCGGAGTTGCTGAGAAGCAGCAGCACGTCGTTGCTCTGGAGGATACCGAGGTCGCCGTGTTGAGCTTCAGAAGGATGAAGGAATACGGCGGGAGTTCCGGTCGAACAGAAAGTCGTGGCGATATTCATTGCTATTTGCCCGGCTTTCCCCATACCAGAAGTAACGAGTTTACCCCCCTGTCGGTTCACTTTTTCCACTATAAGATTCACCGCATTGGAATAATTCTCGGAAATCGGGATTTCGCTGATGGCTTTCGCCTCGGCATCCAGTATTGACTTCAACCTGTCAGATATTTGCTCGTTTTTGGTCATGATAATAATAGATATATGAAATATTGCGGCTCACTTACATCATCTTTCTCTTGATCAGGTCTTTCTGTTCAAAGTCGCAGAGCATCCGTTTCCAGACTTCCGGCATCTCGCTGGCTTTCTGGGTCTCCGGATTGAAGCTAACCATTATGGTCTCGCAGAAAGATTTGGGTTCAAGAGTGTTTTTCTCCCGTATCATCTGAATTAGTTTAAAGCTTTTTTCAGATATTGAGGAGCATGCAGTGAGCACTTCAATCTCCTCCCCAAAGAAAATTGGGGCGATATATGCGCAGTTTACGTTTGCGACAACGATGTCGACATGCTTCCAGTCCATTTTCTCCCCTCTGACGGCAGCGAAATAGTCAGCCTTAGCAGTGTCGTAGAGAGTGAAATAGACAGTATTGTTCATGTGCCCGAGCACGTCCACGTCGTTAAACCGTATTTGCATCGGCGCAGAGTGGCGGAATAAATCGGGATTTGGTATGAGTTCTGGATTCATGAGATGAAACGTATTTCAGATATTGAATTTTTACCGATCATGCTGTTCAGAGCGTTCCGGATAGCCGAGCGGTTCATGGAGAGTTCATGCCTGAGCGACGCGTTAGGCACCCCGACAGTCATCACACCATCGTATACGGTGGGACGTCGGCAGGCTGCGGCGTTCTCCATCCCGATTACTGCGGGCCATAGGTTTATCGCCTTCATCTCGTCGAGCCTGTCCTGCATGCAGTTCTCCTGGAATGCGATTCTAAGCACGTCGCCAATACTTTGAGATTCCTTTCTTTCCATGTCATTTTATGTTGATGGGAGAGAATGCCCCGTCTTTTACGTTCAACATTGCGCACGGACCCTCCACTCCGGCAAGTATGTCATCGAGATGCTTGCGGTTGGTGTCAGTGATGAAAATCTGTCCGAAAGTGGAATTGCCGGTCACTTCGTGCATAATGTTCTCCACCCGGTGAGAATCGAGCTTGTCGAAAATGTCATCGAGCAGCAGGAGAGGGGTAGAGGCACTCGCCTCCTTCAGGAAGTCGAATATGGCGAGACGCAATGCGATTGCGAAGGTCTTTACCTGCCCCTGGCTTCCGAGTTTCCGGAGACTGTAGCCGTCGAGGCGCGTGTCGATGTCGTCACGATGTATGCCGGCGGAAGTGTATCCCAATATGGCGTCCTTCTGTCGTCGTTCCTCCAGAAGTTCAGCCATTGATTTCCCCTTCAGCTGGCTTGCGTAAGCGATTTCCACGCGCTCCCTCTGCCCGGATAGTCGGGCATAGCAATCCTCCACCTTCGGCGCGATTGTGGTGATCCATTTCTCCCTTGTGGCGAAAATGACGGCAGCGGCATCAATTATCCCCGCCTCCACCGATTCAAACAGCAAAGCGTCGCGCACTCCGGCTCTCAGCATACGGTTTCTGCTTTCAAGCGAACGGTTGTAGCGTATCAGCTGTGCGAGATATTCCGCATCCGCCTGAGATATGACCATATCCATCAGTTTCCTTCTCTCCTCTGCGGCACCGCTTATGAGCATCGAATCGCCGGGAGTGACCGTCACGATCGGATAACGTCCGATATGCTCGGAGAATCTACGATACTCCTTGCCATTTCGCTTCAGGCTTTTCCCTTTCCCCTTAGTGATTCCGCAGGCTATTGTGTCGGCATTGCCGGAGTCAGAGGCGAAGTTCCCCTTCACGATCAGCATCTCCTCACCATGCCGGATCAGGGCATTGTCGGGCATGGGATTCATGGGGCGTGCCATACATAGGAAGTGTATCGCCTCGAGCAGATTGCTCTTCCCCATGCCGTTCATTCCGAGCAGGCAGTTCACACCGTTGGAAAATTCCAGGGTGGCGGAGGCTATATTCTTGAAATTAAGGATGTCGATACTGTTTAGAATCACGTCGGGATTGGATGGGATTAAATAAGGTTATTAGCTATGTTCCTGCAAGATGATTGCCTCACGGTGCGAGGGCGTCAATCATCCTCCTTTACACCGAAGGCGAGGTCGCCGGCATCGCCGAGTCCGGGTATGATATAGCTGTGATGGTTTATCTCCGGGTCGATGGCACCTGTCCATATCGTAGTGATGCCCGACGGGAATGTGTTGCAGATATATTCTATCGCCTGTCGGGATGATATTGCGGAGACCACGTGCACCCTTGCCGGCGTCCCCTTTTTCAGAAGAGCCTTATATCCCAGCTCCATAGAACTCCCCGTAGCAAGCATCGGATCGATTAGAATCAGAGTCTTGCCGTCGAGATTCGGGGAAGCCATGTATTCGACAAGCACCTCAAACTTATCGCTGCATTTCTCCTTGTAGCGTCGGTAGGCACTGACGAATGCATTTTCCGCATTATCGAAGAAATTCAGAAACCCTTGATGGAAAGGCAACCCGGCACGCAGGATTGTGGCGAGCACAATTTTGTCGGCAGGCTCATGACACATCGTAAACCCGAGAGGGGTCTGCACTTTCTCCTGCACATAATTAAGACGTTTGGAGATTTCGTATGCCATGATTTCACCTATTCTATGAAGGTTCAGGCGAAAACGCATAGAGTCCTTCTGTATTGAGATGTCGCGCAATTCGCGCATGTATCGGCTCACGAGACTTGGAGTCGTAGCAAAGTTGATAATTTCTATGTCGTTCATATCCTCGATGTTTATAGGGGCGGAATCGGGGGAGTCATGTGGTGGAAGTCCCGTTGAGACCGCAAAGGTTTACTTATGCAAATATAACCATTATTTATGGTGTTTTGTCGCATCGGCGGATACTTTTTTTTATAAGTTGCGTAAAAACCGGTTATTTTTGCATTTATTCCATTAATTGCGTAGCGATTTCATCACTTCAAGACGGTCGGCATCAAGCTGCTTGCGCAGCGCGTCGATTGATTTGAAGGCGATTTCGTCTCTCAATCGGGAATAGAACGTGAGAGTCACAGATTTCCCGTAAAGGTCGCCATTCCAGTCGATGATGTGGGCTTCTACGGTCTTCTCGTTTCCACGTCTTATAGTGGGTCTGACCCCTATGTTGACCATTGCATCCCTTTTCTTCCCGTCGGGGAGAGTGATCTTTACGGCATATACCCCGTTGGCAGGCACCACGATACCCGGTGAGGGCATTATGTTGGCGGTGGGATATCCGATAGTGCGCCCCAGCCTGTTGCCAGCCACTACGATGCCTGATAAAGAGAAATGTCGTCCGAGCATATCGTTTGCCTCCTTGATTTCACCGTTTGCTATAGCCTTCCTGATGGCGGAGCTGCTGATGCCCGGCACGAAGGGAGCCTCTATCACTTCTATGCCCAATCTCTCGCCGAGTCGCTTGTAGTCGGATATGGAGTAGGCTATTCCGTCGCATCCGAAAGTGGTGTCATATCCTACCACGAGCATCCTGACGTCATGCTCCCTCTTCAGGCGCAGCATCCAATCCTCGGCAGAAGTGGCACGAAGCTCCTCATCAAACGGAATCACGATCGGCAATACTCCGGATCGTAGAATAAGCTCCTCTTTCTTTGGTATTGACGTGATCGCTTTGGGTGCCCGCTGAGGGTCGATTAGCGCGAGAGGATGGCGGTCAAACGTAATTGCGATTGGCGTAAGCCCCCGGTTGTCAGCCTCCTCCTTGAGCTTGTGGAGCACTGCGATATGTCCGAGATGGACACCGTCGAAAGTGCCGATGACGGCGGCCTTGTCACTCATTTCGCGGGTCCTTTCTCCAGCAGATATTCACACACTGATTTAAACGAGTCGTTCCCCTCCTTCTTTATCTGCCGGGCATTCAGTCCGACCGACATGGCAGCCTTGCAGTTTGCCTCCGAATCATCAAGCATGATTGTCTGCGAAGGCACCAGCCCGTATCTTTTTATGAGGTTGAGGAATATCTGTGGATCTGGTTTGCATGTGCGTTCCTGGAATGAGACTACGATACCGTCAAAATAGTCGTTGACGGTGGCACCCTCCTGTCGGAATTTCTCCTCAATCCAATGGTTATACATCAGGGGATTTGTATTTGACAACACAAAGACCCGGAATCCTCTTTCGCGGAGTTCGCGTATGGTTGCGAGCCGTTCGGCGGGTAGATCAACGAGGAATTTTTCAAAAGCGTCACGAATGTCGGTGGCAGAGGTGCCCGGTCGGCACATCGGCATCAACGTGTCAAACAATTGAGAGGTGGTGATCTCGCCGGTCTCAAGTTTTAGGAAAGGACCTTTCTGTTCATACTCACCGAGGAGTCGAGCCGTGTCCGTTATGCCGAGATCGGAAAGAGCTTTGACGGCACGGCTGCGGTCAAGATCAATGACTACGCCTCCGAGGTCAAAAATTATGTTCTTTATTGATTCCATACTACATGAAATTGAAAACCAAAGGAGAATAGAAGATAAATATTTGCAAAATTACGGAATTTTTTTGTCACTTCCCCGACAAAATGCTAACTTTGTGAAAAAAGAGGACCGTATGTCTTGCAAAGTCGGAGGCAATATACTGACGTAAGACGTGGATCTACGGATGATTACGAACTGACGGCCCGTAGCCGGAAGCCGAAAAATATCCCGAATATTGAAATTTTATATTTATAAAAGATATGGAAGCAAACGAACAGAGAGCAATAGGTATCCTGACGTCCGGAGGAGATGCGCCGGGCATGAACGCCGCAATCAGGGCGGTGACGCGTGCAGCAATTTTTGCAGGCTTCAAGGTGTTTGGAATAATGCGAGGCTACAAGGGTTTGATTACTGATGAGATAGAGGAATTTTCCACCCAGAACGTATCCAATATCATACAGCGCGGCGGCACTATACTGAAGACGGCGCGTTGCAAGGAGTTTCAGACCAAGGAGGGGCGTCAGTGTGCCTACGACGTGCTTCAGCGTCATGGCATAAGTGCGCTCGTGGTCATCGGTGGCGATGGATCGCTGACCGGTGCTCGTATATTTGCAAATGAATTCCAGTTCCAGATCATAGGTCTTCCGGGCACTATCGACAACGACCTTTACGGCACGGATTCCACCATTGGCTATGACACTGCGCTCAACACCATCATGGATTGCGTCGATAAGATCCGCGACACTGCCACTTCTCATGAGCGTCTTTTCTTTATAGAGGTGATGGGACGCGATGCCGGATTCCTTGCCCTTAACGGTGCGATCGCATCGGGTGCGGAGGCCGCCATCATTCCGGAGGTTGCCACTCAGGAGGATCAGCTTGACGAGCTGATTGCAAACGGATTCCGTAAGTCGAAGAACTCATCGATCGTGCTTGTGGCTGAATCACCGTCCACGGGTGGCGCGATGGGACTTGCAGAGCGCGTGAAGAAAGAATATCCCAACTATGACGTGCGTGTGTCTATCCTCGGTCACTTGCAGCGTGGCGGTTCACCGACAGCCTACGACCGTATCCTTGCCTCACGTATGGGTGCGGCTGCGGTCGATGCGCTTCTTGACGACCAGCGCAACGTGATGATCGGTATCAAGAACGATGAGATTGTCTACGTGCCGTTCACGAAAGCGATCAAGAACGACAAACCCATCAACAGGGAGCTGATGTCTACACTCCGTCGTCTCTCGATCTAATCGAAGCCACCACAGAGTGTTTTAAATAACTGAAAAGAACGCGGAGGACACGGAGTTTTTATTATTACTTTGTGTTCTCCGCGCTCTTTGTGGTGCAGTAAATCGGATTTATACGATTAACCACGGGATAGCTGGGACTACTATGACTACTAAGACGGCTGGGACTACTGGGACAGCCTAATGGATCCAGGATGTCGCGGCATTGTGCGCATGATGTTACGGCATGATGTGCATGATGTAAAAAAAGGCGAATCCTCACGGATGCGCCTTTGTAAGTCGTTATGTGCAATAATTGAATTGATGTCGTAAGTGGGCGAAGATGGATTCGAACCACCGAAGGCATAAGCCAGCAGATTTACAGTCTGCCCCATTTGGCCACTCTGGTATTCGCCCAGCTTATCAGCGGAGCGGAAGCCGTTCCGCTGATTTGCGTTGCAAAGTTATAAATAATTTTTTAACCGTGCAAATATTTTTTTGAAATAAAATTTTCAATTATTCCAAGTTGTTGATTCTTAGACTAATTTTGCTGACGCCTCTTTTATTCTGCGCATAGCCTCGCGGATGTTGTCGTCGGATGTTGCGTAGCTCAGGCGCATGTAGCCCGGAGCACAGAATGCCTCACCATCGACACATGCCACGTGTGCCTCTTCGAGAAGGTACATCACATAGTCACCGCTGCATTTGATCTCACGGTCGCCGTATTTCTTGCCGATGAATGATGACACTTCAGGGAAGAGGTAGAAGGCACCCTGCGGCACGTTGGTAATCCATCCCGGAATCTCTTTCGCAAGTTTCACGATGAGGTCGCGGCGGCGTTCAAATGCCTTGCGCATGGTCTCAACACATTCGAGCGAACCATTGTAGGCAGCCTCGGCAGCTTTCTGCGCGATGGATGACGCGCCGGAGGTGTACTGTCCCTGAAGTTTGGTGACAGCCTTCGCAATCGGGAGCGGACCAGCCATGTAGCCGATACGCCAGCCTGTCATGGCGTATGCCTTCGACACACCGTTGACAATCACGACCCTGGCGCGCACAGACTCAAACTCGGAGATGCTGTGCACCTCGCCGGTGAAGTTGATGTGCTCATATATCTCGTCGGCGAGAATGATCACGTCGGGATATTTGGCAAGCACCTCGGCGAGACCCTTCAGTTCCTCGTAGCTGTAGATGCTGCCGGTAGGGTTAGAAGGGGAGTTGAGCATAATCATCCTTGTCTTGGGAGTGATAGCCTTCTCAAGCTGTTCGGGAGTGATCTTGAAATCGCTTTCCACACCGGCATACACCTGCACGGTTACGCCCTCGGCAAGTTTCACCATCTCCACATAGCTTACCCACGCCGGCACGGGTATAATCACCTCGTCGCCCGGATTGATGCAGGCGAGCAGCACGTTGCAAAGCTCCTGCTTCGCACCGTTTCCGACCACTATCTGTTCGGGAGCGAACTCAATTTTATTTTCACGCAGAAGTTTCCCTGCAATAGCCTTCCTTAGCGAGAGATAGCCCGGCACGGGAGTATAGCGGGAAAAATTATCGTCAATGGCTTTTTTAGCCGCCTCCTTGATGAAGTCGGGAGTGTCGAAATCCGGCTCACCGACCGACATGTTGATAACGTCCACACCTGCAGCCTTTAGTTCTGCGCTTTTCTGCGACATGGCGAGTGTGGCTGATGGAGCCAAAGCTTGGATACGTTGAGAAATCTGCATCATTCTTTAGTTATTGATTAATACTGTGATGATTGGGATAGTTGACCACCACCCTGGCATCTGTAATTTTCGCGAAGTTACATATTAAAATTGAAGCAACAAAGAAAATAATTGATGAAAGATAAAAATTTTTCCGTATATTTGCCATTCTATTATCCGTCAGACGTTGTTTAATTTGTTAAAAAGATATTGTGGGAATTGTGATAAGACCCTTTTTTATGATAAGGAGTGTGAAAAATAGGCGATTCCCTTTACAATGTCTTTACAATTTGAAAAAATATAATAAAAAATATATGAAAAGAGGAATTTTTGCGACACTGACCTCCCGCGTGGTGATGGTCTGCATGCTGGCGATGATGTTGCCGGTGTTTAATTCATGTAATAAGGAGTCGGCAGATGCCGGCGACCTGTTATCGACGGTGCCTTCGTCAGCCGGATTGGTTGTAGGAGTCAACGTCAAGTCTGTCCTTGAGAAGTCGGGCTGCAAGGTAGATGGGAGCGACATCACTCCCGGTCAGGAGGTATCGGCGTGGATCGACCGTCAGAAGGACGTGAAGGATTCAGCGCGCCGCGCACTGAAACTCTTTCTCGACGGAGAGAGCGGTATCGACCCTACGGCTGCGATCTATTTCACAGATGCCTACAACAGCTATCTGACGGCAGGTATAGCCGACACCGGAAAGTTTGAGTCGTTTATCGTCGACCAGACCGGAATGAACCTGGAGGATGCGGAGAACGGTGTCCGCACCTGTGGCAATATAGCGATAAAGGATGCGCAGGTGTGGATATGCGTGTCGTCAAACAATACGATAGATGCCAAGGCAGTCGCCAATTATGCCACACTCGGTGACAACCAGAGCTTCATGCAGAACGGTTTCTCACACAATATAGCCACCATGACCTCCGACATAGTGGGTTGGGGTGATATAAAGGCGATAGCGAAGCAGGGTCTTCCTATAGGGGATTTTTCCACAATGAATCTTGTTGCCGGAATGCTTTTTGAGAATGCGTCTGCCATATCGTTCAATCTTGATTTTGATAAGGGTAAGTGCGGCGGCTCGCTTACGGTCATGAATCTTGATGGAGAGCCAGCCAAATATCTCCTCCCGTCGTCGAAGATAGACCTCACCACGGTGAAGAGCGTCGGAGCGAACGCGCAGTTTGTGGCAGCAATGACCATCACCAAGGATTTCACCAAGAAGATAGAGAAGATCGGCTCATCGTTAGGCGGAAATATGTTCGGCTCGTTTATAGATGCGCTGAAGCCGATAGACGGCACTGTCGCCGTGGCGTGTGGCGATCTTAAGAATCCGGAATCGTCGCTCTGTGGCGTTGTGACCACCGACGGAGAGGCATCGCGCGATTTCATGTCGATGCTTTCGGGCTTTGGAGAGACCAAGAAAGACGGTAAATTGGTGAGAGTGACGAAAGGGACTGTATCGGGTCCGCTCGACGTGGCGAAGGCTGCGGATATGCTTAAGGGTTCGATCTTCGGAGTGGTGATGAATATGCAGAATGCAGAGGTCGGCGCGGGTTCAGTGCTCAAGACCATGGCGTTCAGGCTTGTTCCCTCCGGCAAGGGATTGAAATGCGACATCACACTTGAGAGCGTAGATGATTCGAAGAATATGTTGCTGTCTCTGATAGAGCAGGATGCGAAATGATGACGCGGCTTGATACGATTGAATTAGAGGGGATGCTTCCGAGGGTGTTTGTCTCGGAAAGCATCCCCGCTTCCGATGTATGGCGTGGCAAGGTGGTATTCCGGAGAGGCGACCGTTATCTTGTGGAGGCAGCCAGCGGCGGAGGTAAATCCTCGATGTGTGCATATATATATGGTTTGCGTGATGACTATGAGGGTGAGCTTAGGTTCAACGGCAAGGACGTGCGCGGATTCGGCATATCCGAGTGGCAATCTCTCCGCAGGGAGCATATTGCATATCTTCCACAGGAGCTGTCGTTGTTTCCGGAGCTGACGGCACTCCAGAACATAGAGCTGAAGAGCACCCTGACCGGAGGCGTCCGTCGTGAGAGGATAGAGGAGTGGCTTCATGAGCTTGGGATCGACTCGCGCCGGAATTATCCTGTGGGGTGTATGTCGATTGGTCAGCAGCAGCGCGTCGGCATAATCCGGGCGATATGCCAGCCCTTCGACTTTATCCTGCTTGATGAGCCTGTGAGCCATCTCGATGAGGAGAATAATAGGAAGGCGGCAGAAATCATCATGGCGGAGGCGCAGCGGCAGGGTGCCGGAATAATATCGACTTCGGTGGGGAATCCGCTTCTGCTTGCCGAGCCGGAGAGACTGAAATTATAATTTTAATGAAATTGTAATTTTAACTATGAGACTTATTGATCGATTATTACGTAAGAATATGTCGGTGGCTCGTATCGCCGGATTCGTGCTTTCCAACGTCATCGGATTATGGATAGTGGCAGGTGGGGTGCAGTTTTATGAGGATGCACGGACGCTTTGGTCGGCTGATGACAGCTTTATAAAGACGGATTATCTCGTGGTCAACAAGCGTGTCACGTCGGCAAACCTGTGGCAGGATTCTGATTCCGATTTCACCACGGCTGAGATAGCTGATATAGAGAAGCAGCCTTGGGTGAGGTCGGTCGGCGAGTTCCTGTCGACAGATTATAAGGTGCAGGCATCGGTTGAGCAGGGTGGACGAGGGATGTCGACCATGCTCTTCTTTGAGTCGATACCTGATGAGTTTGTCGATGTTAAGGGTAGCGGCTGGCAATTCCGGGAGGGAGACAGGGAGGTGCCCATAATCATATCCAAGGATTACCTGACGCTCTATAATTTCGGATTCGCCACGTCGGCAGGTCTGCCCCAGATGTCGGAAAACATAATGTCGGGCATACCGTTGACGCTGACCCTCACGTCGGACGACGGTATGCGGCAGCAACGAATGACGGGCAGGGTGGTCGGTTTCTCCAACCGGCTGAATACCATCCTCGTGCCCGACACGTTCATGCGGTGGAGCAACAGAGTGCTTGGCGATAGTCGTAAGAGCACCCGTCCCTCCCGTCTGATAATCGACGTCAGCAGCCCCGGAGATGTAGCGATAAAGGATTATCTGGAGAGCCATGACCTTGAAGTGGCGGGCGACAAGAGCGGTTCGTCAGCCTCATATCTGCTGAAGGTGGTTTCAGGAATTGTGGTGGGAGTCGGCAGTGTCATCACGTTGCTGTCCTTCTTCATATTGATGCTCTCCATGTCGTTGCTCATGGAGAAAAACCGCGATAAGCTCCATTCGCTGCTGATGCTCGGTTTCCCGCTCCGTGATGTGGGTAGGCCATACGAAAGGATAGTAGTGGTCTCCTCGTTGATCTCCTGCATGATTGCAATCGGCGGTATATTTCTCTTGCGCGCCAGTTATGTAGCTCCGCTCGAGGGTCTTGGCGCGGATTGCGGCGACTGGTGGAGCGGCGTGCTTACGGCAGTGGCACTCACTGTTGTCATTATGATTTTTAACGTGATTGCGGTGCGCCGGAAGGTGCGGTCGTCATGGCGTTGAAACTCTATATCAGGCATTTTGTATATTCAGCCCCGACACGAATAAGTCGGGGTTGAATTGTTAAAAAGGGGAATGGGTTGAACAAATCAGAGCGCAGATTGGTTGCTAATACGAATCTGAATAACAAAATTTAATAATTAACAATGTTAATTTAGAATGTTAATATTGTTAATTTTTAGAAGTCCTATATGTCTTCCGCAGCTATCATGTAGACCGCATATACCGATAAGATTCTTTGTATGTCAAGAATCAGTCGTTAAGACTGAAACCCATATTAATAATCCCTTAATTTTACTCTTGCATGAAGAACACATGTATTCATCTTGACAGGAAATGGCTTATGGCTATATGCTTACTGATTGGCCTTGCATTTCCGGGCTTCGCGCAGAAAATCACCGTACATGGCTACGTGGACGATGAGACAGGCGAACCCTTGATCGGTGCCACCATAATGGAGAAGGGCACAACGAATGGTACGGCGACAGACATCGACGGCAACTTCACGCTTAGTGTTGAGCCGAAAGCGACTCTCGTCGTGAGCTATGTGGGTTATGACCCGTTGGAGGTGCCGGTCGACGGTAAGACCGAGCTTAAAATCACCATGAAGGAGAATGCCACTATGCTTGCGGAGACAGTCGTGATCGGCTATGGCACCGTCAAGAAGACACGGATGCCACAGGCTCGGTATCCGTTGTCAAGCCGAGCGAGATAGAGGCAGGTCTTGCGACTTCCGCACAGGATCTTCTCGTGGGTGCATCTCCGGGCGTGGTGGTGACCACCAACGGCGGTAGTCCTCAGGGAGATGCGTCAATCCTTATCCGAGGCGGAGCATCACTGGCTGCATCAAATGAGCCGCTTATCGTCATAGATGGTGTCCCGATGGAGCGCGGCAGTGTGAAAGGCTCGTCCAACCCGTTGAGCCTTGTCTCTCCGGAGAATGTGGAGTCGATGACCATCCTTAAGAGTGCGTCAGCCACTGCAATCTACGGTAGCCGTGCATCTAACGGCGTCATAATCATCACTACAAAGAAGGGTAAGAGCGGACGTCCGCAGGTGAACTTCGCTGCCAACATGTATATCAACACGCCCCGCAACTACATGGACATGATGATCGGCGACCGATTCGCAGATTTCGTCACCAACTATTATGGTGCGGATTCATCGCAGGCACAGGCTCTCGGCATCAATGGCGTGAACTATAATACCGATTGGCAGAAAGAGGTGCTCCGCACGTCGGTGTCAAGCGATTACAACTTAAGCGTAGGTGGCACTCTCGGCTGGCTGCCATACCGTGTCGCCGTAGGCTACACCAACAATAACGGTGTCATCCGCACCTCGAAGATGGATCGTGCCACGGTAGGTATAAACCTTAATCCGTCGTTCTTCGACAATAACCTTAAAATCAATGCCAATATCAAGGGAGCCTATATCTCCAACCGCTATAATGGCGATGGTCTGGGCGGGGCGGTCAGCTTCAACCCGACATTACCGGTCTACATGCCCGGCGGCAACCATTATAATAATTATCTGACATATATGGAGAACGGCACACTTGCCGACATGAATACTCCCGAAGGGCGCCCCAACACGCTGATGGCACTTAACCCGGTGTCGCTCATCAATGACTATTCATCCACGTCAAAGGTGTATCAATCGGTCGGCAATATCCAGTTTGACTATACTCTCCCGTTCCTTCCCGAACTGAAAGCCAACCTTAATCTCGGCTACGAATATAATCACGGTGAATGTTGGAACTACAATTATCCCTTCTCCCCGGCAGCCTGGAAGGATGGTCATTACGTTGCAGGCAGCGACAGTCCTGTGTATGACGGCTATGCATCCAAGGGGAAAGAGAACCAGGAGAGATACAATCTCCTTCTTGATTTCTTCCTGAATTACAATAAGGATTTCGAGGCAATCAGCTCATCACTTGACGTGACAGCCGGTTATTCATGGCAGAAATTCCGCGACAAGCAGCATAATTTCTCATGGGTGAATGCCCCGGGTCAATCGTTCGACGGCTATATGCGTAGCCCGGTATGGTATGGGAGCACTCCTTATCAGCTTGTGTCGTTCTTCGGACGTGTCAACTATGGGTTCAAGGACCGTTATCTCGTCACGTTCACCCTTCGAGGTGATGCCACCTCCCGCTTCTCCAAGGAGCACCGTTGGGGTGTCTTCCCGGCAGTCGCGCTTGCATGGCGTGCGATAGAAGAGCCGTTTATGGAAAGCGTGCGCGGCGTCATGAGCGACTTGAAGCTCCGTCTTGACTATGGTCAGACCGGTCAGCAGGATCTCGGCGTGTATTTCCCCTATATCCCTGCCTACAACGTATCTAATGATCTCAATTCCCGTTATCCGGTCGGAGGCAATGACCAGTTCATAGTCACTCCGGGATGGTATAACGCCGATCTTAAATGGGAGACAACCACCACATACAATGTGGGTCTTGATTTCGGATTCCTCAACAACCGTATCACCGGTAGCATCGACTGGTATCTGCGTAAGACGAAAGACCTTCTGACCTACGCCAACTTCCCGGCAGGCTCCAATCTTTCCAACATGGGCAACCTTAATCTCGGCGACCTTGAGAACTATGGTATAGAATTCAATCTTATGACACGCCCTGTGGTCACGAATGATTTCCAATGGACGAGCAGTGTCAACGTGGCATGGAACAAGAATAAGGTGACGCGTCTTGCCGACGGAGCCGACACATCTACAGGCGGTATCGGCAACGGTGTCAACGTCATGAAGCATCAGGAGGGTTTCCCCGCCTACAGTTATTGGGTGTATGAGCAGGTATATAATGCCGACGGCACACCGATGGAGGGCGTCTATGTAGACCGTAACGGCGACGGTGAGATCACCGATGCCGACAAATATCTCTACCACAGCAAGGATCCGGCTGTCACCATCAACTGGCAGAATACGTTCAACTATAAGAACTGGGACTTCGGCATCGTGTTGCGTGCAAGCATCGGCAACTGGCTTTATAATGCCAATGAGATGAACAATGCCTTCATCTCCTCCACCTCCGCCGCACCTCTCAGCAATCTTCTTGACAACGTCTATCTCTGGAATATGACCCGCGACACGGCAGTACGTTCGAGCGATTATTTCGTGCGCAATGCCAGCTTCCTGCGTTGCGACAATATATCGGTAGGCTATACGTGGCCAGGTCTGTTCAACGACCTTCTTCGTCTGCGACTTTATGGCGCAGTGCAGAATCCGTTTGTGATAACCAAATATAAAGGTCTTGATCCGGAAGTAGGTAGCGGTATCGACAGTAATGTATATCCGCGTCCGATAACGTTTACCATAGGAATCGTGGCACAGTTCTGACGGCAGCCACAGTACTGATAACGAAGTATTAAAATAAAAGAAAGAGAATTATGAAAATATCCAGATATATCGGTATCGGTGTCCTTGCTCTCGCCGCTTCGGGTCTCAGCTCGTGTGTGGGTGACCTTGACCTTACTCCTACCGATCCAAATACAAAGATTACACTTGATAGTGCCAACGAGTGGAACGGCTACTTCGGCAGTCTCTACGGCTCATTGCTGTATGTTGGAAACCTGAGCACCTCCGACGGAGGCGCGGGCACCTTCTCGCGTTGCCACTGGAATCTCCAGGAAATCACGGCAGATGAGGCTATCGTCTCCAACAAATGGAATGACCCCGGCTATCATTCCCTGAACTTCAACACTTGGCTCACAGATAACGAATGGGTGTATGCTGCATTCTCGCGTGAATTCTACACTGCTCGCCAATGCACGGAATTCCTGTCAAAGGCAGATGGTGCGAAGGAATTTCTCGGCGAAGAGGAGGTGGAGGCTATGAAGGCGGAGGCGAAGGTGCTCCGTAACCTTGCCTATTATTATATGGTGGATCTGTTTGGCAAGGGTCCGTTTGTCAACGACTCCCCGACCGGTGCCATACCTCCGACCTACGACCGTCAGCAGTTGTTTGACGCAGCTGTCAGTGAGCTGAAGGCAACCATTGCCGAGGGGCATCTCCGTCCGGCGTCCCGTCAGGAATACGGCAGACTCTCGCTTGAGGCTGCACGTATGCTCCTTGCCAAGTTCTATCTGAATGCGGAGGTCTACACAGGCACCCCAATGTGGAGCGAATGTGCCGAGCAATGCAAGGAGATCGTGAAGTCGATTCCTCAGCTTGCTCCCACCTATAAGTATCTTTTCTGTGCGTCGAACGACCGCTACGTAGGCAACGGTGAGATTCTATGGGCAATACCCCAGAAGGTCGGCTCGATGGAGACATACGGCGGCACCACCTACATGACTGCGGGTGCATACGTTGAATCCGCGCCGGCGGAATTGCTAAAGCGTCTCGGCTGCGTTGCCACTCCATGGAGCGGCGTGAGGATGCGTCCGGAGCTCTCAACGGCATTCGAGCCAAACGACAAGCGCGCACTCTACTATGCCGGCACCTACAACGTCGGTGTGGAGAATCTTGATAACTATGACGAGAAATCCGACGGATACATGTGCATAAAATACACCTATACCACCGAGGATGACTATGAGAACACAGCTGGCGTTGAGAACTCCAACCAGATGTGTGATGCCGACTATCCTCTGTTCCGTCTTGCCGACACCTACCTGATGCTTGCCGAGTGCCAGCTCAATGGGGTGGAATGCAATGGCAAGAGCTATTTTGATGCAGTGCGTGAACGTGCGGGTCTTCCCACGGCGGCACTGACAAAGGAGAATCTTCTCCATGAGCGTCAGTGTGAGCTTTATTGGGAGGGATGGCGCCGCAGCGACCTTATACGTTTCGGTAAATACACCGGATCTGACTACAACTGGTCGTGGAAGGGCGGTGTATACGAAGGTGTGGCTATACCGGAGACCCGTGCTCTCTTCGCGATACCTTACCAGTATGTTGCAACCGTCGGACAGAATCCGGGTTATTGATTATTAACGAGTAAAATCAGAAAGCAATGATTACCAAAATAATACGATATGTTGCGGCTGCGGCTCTGATGGTGGGTTTTGCCGCCTGCAATGATGATGATTCCCCCACGTATCAGACTCCCACGGAACCGATGGTGCTTAACACTCCACCGTTTGCCTCCCAGCTCTACATATTGAATCCGGAAGGTATGATGGACTTCTCCGTAGAGCGTCAGCCGGACTATGGATTCCTTGCATCCGTCAATTATGGTCTGGAAGTGTCGCTCGACAAGGATAAGGTGCGCCAGATATCTCCGGAGAAACTTACCTCGCAGAATATAGAGGTGAAGGAATCGGCAGTGGCTACGGCGATGTGCGTACTCAACGGCATAGAGAACTCCGAGGATTGGGAGGCGAAGCCGGAGGCACATGAGGCACAGACGCTTTACGTCAGGGCAACGGCACAGCTTCCGGGAGTGGAGAGCAGCCTTGTTGTCAGCGATTGGGTGACACTCGACAAGGTGCAGCCGTATTTCGCTGTTCCGGAGCCCGGATTCATCTATATACTCGGCACGTGCAATGGCTGGCCTACCCCGGACGCAACGAGTGCAGGTGCGCTTGCCGACTGGAGGCTTTTCGAGAGCCAGACAGCGATAGGCTCTAACGTCTATACCGGAGTGTTTGATATGCCGGCGGCACCTGTCTTCAGATTCTATACGGCATTGGAAGGCTGGGATGTAAACTCATTCGGTTCGCAGGCAGAAGATAACCCGATCGATTATACTCTTACCGACGGACAGTGGCAGGGTAAGCTCGTGGCAGGTAAAGGCTCACTCAGCTTCCCCGATTATCCGGGCGGCACGATGACGATTATGGTCAATCTGAATGACAATAGCATCCAGGTAATGAGCGGCGACCGCAGGACAACAGAATAAATTAACCGTAAAAAAGAATATCCATGAACAAGATAGCAATATATGCACTGCTTGCTGCCGGCATAGCCTTCACCTCTTGTGATGAGGTGGAGGATATGACGGGAAAGCCGCAGGTCAATCCGGAGATACCCGGATATGATATTTCGAAGCTTCAGGTGAGCTCGCCGATAGGCACGTCAGTAGATCTTCCGGCACTCAATGCCTCCTCCACGAAAGATGTGGCGGTCATCGGAGTCACCGACGTCGGCAATCTTCCGGAAGGGTATCACCTGACCGCCACATATATTGTGGCAGCCAATGAGGAGTTTTCGCCGTCCTATCCTATAGAGGTGGCGTTTGCAGAGGATGGCACGACGGGAAATGTCACCACCGGTCAGTTGGAGAGTGCTTACGAGGCACTGTTGGGACTTGACACTACCCCGGCAGATTTCCACGGACGTGCGGAACTTTATGCCAAGAATGATAAGGGCAGCGTCATACGTCTTGGTGGCTCCGACGTATATTATGCTCAGTCCACCTTTGAGTTGACACCGGATCCTGTCTTCGTGCTTTACACACCGGGCGACAGCAACGGCTGGAACGGGGCGCAGAGTATGCAGTTGCCGTCTACCGATGGCAAGAACTACTCCGGACTTGCTTACCTTACCGGTTCATTCAAGTTTACTTCCGCACCCGGTTGGGACGGCACCAATTATGGAGCCGGCACAGAGACAGGCACGTTGAGCATCGATGGAAGTGCTGACAATCTCTCGGTAGGGGAGAGCGGTCTTTATTGGGTGGAGGTCAACACACGGGCACTCACATATAATATGACAGGCATATCCTCACTTGGAGTCATAGGCAACTTCAATGGCTGGAACGGCGATGCGGAGATGTCGCACAACGACGACTACACGGTATGGACGGCAGACGTGACGTTTGACGGCACGGGCGAATGGAAGATACGTGCCAATAATGACTGGGCTATCAGCTTCGGCACAAGTCTTGAAAACATGACATACAACGGAAGCAATCTTCCAGATCCCGGCGTAGGGACATATACCGTCACATTCGACATCAGCAAAGTGCCTTACACAGCGACTTGCACAGCGAAATAACAGGCTTGGACAGCTTGGACAGCTTGGACAGGCTTGGACAGGCTTGGACTACTAAGACTACTGAGACTGCTGAGACTACTTGTAACTACAAGATGTCTTAGTAGTCTCAGTAGTCTCAGTAGTCTCAGTAGTCTTAGTAGTCCAAGCAGTCTTAGTAGTCCAAGTAGTCTTATTCGTCTTAGCCAGTCTTAGTAGTCTCAGTAGTCCCAGCCCAGCTTCAATTCATGCAAATCCGATGGTTGAGATTGTTAAAGTTGTTAATTAACAAAGTTAATGGAAATTTAATTGGGGTTAAAAAGATTAAAAATTCCTACATTTGCAGAGATTTTAACGAAAGGCGTCAGCGAGATATAAGCCGAATATGCGCTACTCGTCAAAAATCCATGAAAAATAAATGGCAATAGCCGATTGAACAGCTTAACTATCTTATACATACATTAAGACGATAAATTGGATTATAGTGATTATCGTGAAGGATTGTCCCCTGAGTCAGAGGTTAGTCAATGACTTGCGCACTGTCTCGGGTCAAGTATAAAAGTTAACCTTAGCATCGGTGATGGCAACTATAAGGAATAAATAAAAACATACAATTAATAACAACTAAATTATTCTTGCATGAAGAACATCAGTTTTCATCTGAACAGGAAGCTGTGGATGGCCTAGGTAATGTTGCTTGGGCTTGCGCTTCCGGGTTTCGCGCAGAAGATCACCGTTCGCGGTTACGTGGACGATGAGACGGGCGAGCCCCTGATTGGTGCCACCGTAATGGAGAAGGGCACATCCAATGGTACTGCGACAGACATTGATGGCAATTTCACTATCAATGTCGATCCCAAGGCCATTCTTGTTGTAAGCTACATCGGTTATGATCCGATGGAAGTGCCGGTAGACGGCAAAACCGACCTTAAAATAACAATGAAGGAGAACGCAACGATGCTTGCTGAGACAGTGGTCATCGGCTACGGCTCCGTTAAGAAATCTGACGCAACCGGCTCAGTGTCGGTCATCAAGCCGGATGAGATAGACGCAGGTATCTCAACTTCCGCACAGGATCTTCTCGTCGGAGCATCTCCGGGTGTCGTTGTGACTACGAATGGTGGCGACCCGACAGGTGGCGGTACAATCCGTATCCGTGGCGGCTCTTCACTGAACGCTTCCAATGACCCTCTCATCGTGATTGACGGTGTGCCTATGACTAACCAAAGTCAGGGTGGCGGCATGAACGCACTCACCATGATCAACCCTAACGATATCGAGAGCATGACAGTGCTTAAGGATGCTTCCGCTACAGCAATCTACGGTAGCCGCGCATCTAACGGCGTCATCATCGTGACTACCAAGAAGGGTAAGGCAGGCAAACCGGTTGTGAACGTCACTGCCAACATGACAGTAAACACAGCCCGTAAGACTCTCAACCTCATGAACGGTTTGGAGTTCTCTGATTTCGTTAAGAACAATCTCGGTGAATCTTCAGTGGCACAGCTCGGCTACAACGGTGAGATGTACAACACTGACTGGCAGAAAGAGGTGCTCCGCACTACAATCTCTCAAGACTATACAGCCTCTATCGCGGGTAAGGCAGGTTTCCTCCCTTATCGTGTCAATGCAGGCTACACCAATTCAGAAGGTATCCTGAAGACTTCAAACATGCAGCGTGTCACTGCAGGTTTCAGCCTCAGTCCTAAATTCTTCAATGATCTTCTTTCGATCAACATCAACGTCAACGGCACATACGCAGATCAGCGTAATGCAGATCAGGGCGCAATCGGTGGCGCAGTGAGCATGGACCCGACCAAGCCTGTGAGAACCAACATCGCTATGGGCGGCAACACAGGTCTTTATCTCTACAACGGCTACTATAACTACGCTCCCGCCGGAGTATATGACCGCAATGGTGCACAGAACCCTGTCCAGCTTCTTGAGGATGTCAACAGCCACAACAAGACATGGTCTTCATCCGGTAACATCCAGATTGACTATGCTCTTCATTTCCTCCCGGAACTTCACTTCAACCTTAACCTCGGTTATCAGGTGTCGAAGAACGACGCGAGAAGCATCACAGCTGCCAACTCTGTAATGGCTTGGACAAATGACGGTCTTCTCGGTAATGATGCAGCCGGTGCTGCCACTCTCTACAAATGGCATGAGATCCAGCGCAACACTCTTCTTGATTTCTACGTGAACTATAAGAAGGATTTCGAGGCTATCAAGTCAAACCTTGACGTGATGGCAGGTTATTCTTGGCAGCGTTTCAGCTATCTCGGACGTTCTCAGAATTACGTTAACTCACTCGGTTTCGTTAATAAGAATGGTGATAACGGCTTCACTTACGCCGACGGTTCATACTATATGGACACCAACACCCACAATGCAATCGGCGAGGTTGTCAACAACGCGGCAATGAGCCGTTGGGGTAATCCTCTCCAGCTTGTCAGCTTCTTCGGTCGTCTTAACTACACCTTCGACGAGACATATCTTCTGACCTTCACTCTTCGTGATGACGGTAGCTCTCGTTTCTCTAAGGATACACGCTGGAGCCTCTTCCCCTCAGTTGCTTTGGGCTGGAAGATCAATAATGTAGGCAAGCTCCGCGATGCAGCATGGCTCGACGAGTGGAAACTCCGTCTCGGCTGGGGTCAGACAGGTCAGCAGGATATAGGTAGCTACTTCGCATATATGCCTATCTATACAAGCTCTTATAAGCCAGGCTTCCAGTATATCGGTCCTAATGGAGAATGGCTCAATCCTCTTTACCCGCAGCCTTACGACGCCAACCTGAAGTGGGAGACAACCACCACTTGGAACGTCGGCTTTGACTTCGGCTTCTTCAACAACCGCTTGACAGCTAATATCGACTGGTATCTCCGCAACACCAAAGACCTTCTCGCAAATGCTCCGGCACTCGGTATGAACACATCAAACTTTATGTTCACCAACATCGGTAGCCTCCGCAACTATGGTCTTGAGGTGACTCTCGGCGGTCGTCCCGTACAGACAGAGAACTTCACATGGACCTCTAATATCAACGTTGCATGGAACCGCAACAAGATCACAGCCCTCACAGGCGATGCCAACACTGATGAGATCTCCGCACGCGACCTTCCTTCAGGCACAGGTGGTAAACTCCAGTGGCACCTTGTAGGTCAGCCAGCCTTCACTTACCGAGTTTATCAGCAGGTGTATGACAATAACGGCGATCCGATCCAGGGACAGTATGTCGACCAGAATGCCGACGGCAAGATCGACGACAAGGACTTGATCAACTATCATTCACCGGATCCGAAGGTTACGTTCAACTGGACCAACAACTTCAGCTATAAGAACTGGGACCTCTCATTCGCACTTCGTGCCAACCTCGGCAACTATGTCTATAACAATCCCCGCTACGAGCGCACCAACCTCGCGCGTGTTGATTCTTACGGTCTGAACAACATACTCCGTGACGAGTTTATCTTCTCCGATAACCACGAGCAGCTCAAACTGAGCGACTATTGGGTGGAGAACGCTTCGTTCCTGCGTTGTGACAACATCACACTCGGCTATACTTGGTCGAATCTTTTCCAGGACAACATGCGTCTCCGTCTCTATGGAGCAGTTCAGAATCCATTCGTGATCACAAAATACAAAGGTCTTGACCCGGAGGTATTCGACGGTATCGACAACAACGTTTATCCTCGTCCCGTCAGCTTCACAATCGGTCTGATCGCAACCTTCTAAATTAAAAGAGAACAACGATGAAATACAATAAATTTTTCCTTTCCGGAAGTGTGATTGCAGCAGCGATGACTCTTGGCAGCTGTGTGGGCGATCTTGATCTCACCCCGACAGACCCGAGCCAGCTCACACCTGATCAGTTTGCGTCAGATCCCTCCGGTTTTCTTGACAAATCTATTGGAGGTGTATATCTCCAGTATGCCACATACGGTGCCAACGGGGATGCCTCAGTACAGGGCTTTGACGGCGGTATGTCTACATTCCAGCGTGCAGTCTTTATCCTTGAGGAGGTGCCTACTGATGAGGCATCATGGATTCCGGTGGATGCAGACTACGGACTGTTCCAGTATGGCATAATCCCTGCATCAAATACAGTTATCATGGGTACGTACTCGCGTCTGTATATCAATATCGCGATGTGCAACCAGTTCATGCAGACAGTCAGCGACGGCTACTACAATCTGACTACACCGGAACTTCAGGCAAAGGCAGATGAATATATCCGTCAGGCACGCATACTTCGTGCTGGTGCTTACTGGTATGCTATCGACAACTTTGGCAATGTGCCTTACGCAGATGAGAACGTCCGCATGGGTCAGGTGGCTCCCCAGCTTTCCACTGATTTCAAGGAGGGTCGTAAGCAGGTGTATGAGCGTGTCGTAGCCGACCTTGAGGATATCGTGGCATGGTATAAGGATAATGACCCCAACAATCGTCCGGCTTACGGCTATGTCGGTCTTGATGTGGCAGAATCCCTTCTCGTGAAATTCTATCTCAATGCTGAGGTCTATACAGGCACTGCCGCTTGGGATAAGTGTCTTGCCCATGCAGAGGCAGTCATCGGTCGTCTTGGCAAAGGAGGTTTCAAGAATTCCGGTCTCTGCAACAACTATTTCCAGAATTTCGGTGCAAACAACAAGGAGTTTGCAATCGGTGGTTCTAACCCTGTCAACGAGATTATCTGGACTATTCCGCAGGAGCAGACTTCACAGAATCCTTCCGGTGTAGGTCTGATGAGTTTTGCCAACTCCACATTTATGTGTAACGGCTGGATCGGTGACGCTCCCGGCGATGCAGATTTCACTTGCTCAATGGCTGACTATAATTCCGGCAATGGTTGGAAATGTATGGTAGCCCGTCCTGAGTTTGTTGAGAAATTCGATTGGGATGCTGACTATGCTATCTCACCGGATAAGCGCACAGAATGGTGGAAGACCTCAAAGGATGGCTTCGGAATGCAGAACGTATCACTCCGTCAGGCTGAATGGGGTAGCAACGGCTACCTTGCCGTGAAGTACACCAACTGGGCTATGGATGACAACGGCGTTGACGCAGCAAATTCACCTGCTGCGACCGACCAGCTCGGCGGTGACTACGCAATGATCCGTCTGGCAGAGATCTACCTCTCTGCTGCTGAGGCAATACTGAATGGCGCAGGTTCTTCTGCAAAGGCAGTGGAATACGTCAACTATATCCGCGAACGTGCCGGTATGGCTCCCTACACCAACCTGAACCTCATAGAACTTCAGGATGAGCGTTGCCGTGAGCTTTACACCGAGTCTACCCGTCGTAGCGACCTTATCCGTTATGGCAAGTGGATCTCCGGCTACAACTGGTCATGGAAGAATCAGGTGGCAAACGGTGCGGACTTCTCTTCAAACTTCAATGTATATCCCTTGCCGAGCACAACTTGCGCCCGCAACGGCTATACACAGAATCCTAATTACTAATCTCAGCATTCGACATAAAGATGAAAAAACTATCATTATATATGGCGATGGCCGGCGCGCTTCTGGGTGCAGCATCTTGTTCGCAGGATACCGATCCGGTTCTCCAGACGCCAACTACTTTTGTGCTCAATGTTCCGGCAATGCAGGAGCAGTATATCGAGCTGCAGGAAGGCAACACAATAGAGCTTGTTGCCTCACAGCCGGATTACGGATATTCAGCCGTAGCTGACTATTCAGCCGAGATGTCGCTGACAGAGGATTTCTCTGAATTGTACCAGCTTGATGTGACAGATAAACATCAGGCGCGTATGACTCTGAAGCAAGAGCAGATTGCTACAGGTATCTGCGAACTTTCAGGCGTGAAGGATGCGGATTCTTTCGCAGCAAAGTTCCCCAACGGAATGGAGCCGATGAAGATATATTTCCGCGCTATATGCCAGCTTGACGGAGTAGAGAGCTCACGTATCGTTTCGAACGTAGTCAGCTATAATAATCTGAAAGGCTACTTCGCAGTTCCGGTGCCCGGATTTATCTATCTCGTTGGTTCGCCTGAGGGTTGGGCTGGTCCGACAGAAGCGAATGCCGCACATTATGCTCCATGGCGTCTGTTTGAGCCGGCTGATGCAATCGGTTCGCACGTATATTCAGGCGTGTTTGATATGCCTGCTGCGCCTCAATTCCGCTTCTATACCGCACTCACCGGTTGGGATGCCGATTCCTACGGTAGTCAGGTAGATGATAATCCGGTGGACTTCCCTGAATTTGCTGACGGCACCTTCACCGGTACTGTAGTCAAGGGAAAAGGTTCGTTCAGTTTCCCGAACTTCCCCGGTGGCAAGATGACTGTGACCGTAGATATGAGCGACATGAAGAATATCACGCTGACATGCACAGCCGGCGAGGCATCTGTGACTGTCACCAAGTATATCTATCTTGTTGGAAAAATCAGCGGTTGGATAGAACCCTCTACAGCCAATGCCGACAGCTACAAGGATTACCGCCTTGCCGACACAACAGGCGACGGTATCTATACCGGCAAGTTTAATGTAGCAGCTGGTGATGTAAACTTCCGCTTTGCATTGGAACTCAATGATGACGGTTGGAACAATCAGACTCAGATCGGCAGCCAGGTTGATGATGCGGATGTAGAGTGCTCATTCACCAACGGCTCATTCAGCGGTCCGTATGTTTTCGGTAAGGGTAACTGGAAATTCAATATTGAATCAGATTGCACATTGTCGCTGACAGTTGATACCAACAATAACACTGTCGCTTACGAAATAGAATAAGAAACAGAACATTCCGGAAGCGGAGAGCATCCGCTTCCGGATTAAATCAAAAGAACCAAAATGAAAAAATACTCAATATACGGTCTGGCTTCATTGTTCGCTCTTTCGTTTGCGGCGTGCGACAATTATGAGGAGCCGAATCCCCGTCCGCAGACAAATCCACAGGAGCCTGTCCTTGCAGTCAGCGATGTTGTCGTGACTCAGGATGTGTCGGCTGATGCAGCCTACGATCTCAAGGCTCTTAATGACGAGGGTAAGAATATCGTTCTCTCTACTATCAATTGCAGCGATCTTCCCGAAGGATATGAGTTTGTCGCTGATGCAGAAATCTCTGCAAATGGTTTTGCCCGCAGTGCATCAGTGCCTGTGTCGGTAGTGGCAGCCAACGACAGCGTCTTCTCACTTGAGGTGAATCCAGATGATCTTCAGGGCGTCTATTATGCGAATATCTCCAAAGATCCGAAGAAAGGTGAGATTCAGCTCCGCTATGTGCTGAAGACAAAGACTGGAAATCAGGTTGCTTATGTAGGCAATCCGGATAATTTCTATGGACCCTATACATTTACAGTGGCTCCATTCCCGGCATCAAAGGTGATTGAGGAAAATTATTATCTGATAGGCACTATCAATGATTGGGATGTGAAGACTGCTGTAAAACTGAATCGTTCAGATAAGAGCCAGTATGATGATCCTGTGTTCACAATTAAGGTGGAAATTACCAATGACCAGGCAGCTGCAGGTTGGGACTGGAAGATAATCCCTGAATCTACTTATGCCACCGGCAGCATGGTTAATGCTGCGAATGCTGCGTATGGCGTTGCTGTAGAGGGTGATGATTCCCTGTCAGGAACACTTGTGGTACGTACAGCTGATGCTGACTGCTATCCAGGATCATTGAAAGTGTCTGGTCCGTATTTGTTGACTCTCAATATGGAGAAGGATACATACGAGTTCACTTCTGCGGTAGAAAATCTCTATACTCCGGGCGATTCTAACGGATGGAATCAGGAGGCATCTCAGCAGCTCTTTACAAATAACTACTCCAGCTATGAGGGTTATGCCTATCTGACGGGAGCATTCAAATTCTCTTCTGCTCCTAATTGGTCTGGAACAAACTATGGTTCAGCCGGTGTTGAAGGTGAGTTGACTACTGATGGTGGAGCAGGCAACCTTACGGTTTCAGAAGCCGGTCTCTACTATTGCAGGGTAAATACAGCATCTCTCACATATTCTCTCACTCAGATAGCTACTATCGGCGTGATTGGCGATGCTACTCCGGCAGGTTGGGATGCTTCTACAGCTCTCACTTCAGATGACAACCTCATTTGGAAAGGTACAATTGAATTCAAGGGTGGCGAGTTCAAATTCCGTTGCAACGACGATTGGGACGTCAATCTTGGTGGCGACATGCAGAACTTGACTCCGGGTGGAGCAAATATTGCATCTCCGGGTGAAGGCACTTACGAAGTAACCCTTAACCTGAGCCAGCTCCCCTACAGCTGCACATTGGAGAAGAAATAATCACTGATAAATAATCACTGATTTTGAAATAAAGAGAGGGGATTGCGAAATTCGTAATCCCCTCTCTTTTTGTGCTTCCGATCCCATCTTCGCCACCGGGAATGAGGATCCGCTCGTCGCCGGGGATGACGATCCCCTCGCCCATGGGCTCGGGCACGGAACTCCAGCAATCGGGCGTGGCTACGGGTAGGGCCGCCCGCCTGTGCTCCTGATGACCGCCCGTGCTCCTGATGTCTGCTCGTGCTCCTGATGTCTGGAGTTCTGTGCTTTCGCCCATGGGCGAAAGGATCGGAAGTGCGGGGAGAAAGCGGCTGAGGAGCGGGGAGAAAGCACCGGAAGAGCTTATAAATTTGGTTGGGTAGGAATAAATTTTCAAATAGTTTTGTCGGAAAAGCGGCATATCGAAAGTTTTAATTAATTTTGTGGAAAAACATCGCTATGAATGACTCCTCCTTACCTTTTATTGATAATGACTCTGATCATCGTCCTGTTTTCCGGCAGCCTACCAAGCATTGTCAGACTCGCAGAATGCGTGACCATGACTATAAGAAGAAGTGTGCGTATCTATGGACTTTTATGAGGAGCCGGGAATTATCGGCTTTGTCGGTAATAAGGGGGGATATTAGGGTTAGAGGGGATAGAATTTATACAGAACCTACTACTCTTGGGATTGTGTTTTTGGATGCACTTACGAATTTTCTTGAACGTAATCCGTTGATTAAATGTAATTATAAGGTGGTGATGCCGGATCATGTGCACATAATATTTTATGTCACAGATAAACTTGATAGGAAATTCGGTTGGTATGTCGGGCAGCTTAAAGCAAGTTGCACTCGAATAATGAGGGAACGGTTTCCTCAGTATGCGGAAAAGGATCTGTCCTATTTTATAAGGAATGGGGATAATGATAGGATTTTATATGATCAGGGACAGTGGTCCCGCTGGCAACGATATATTGAGGATAATCCGAGAAGGGCGTTGTTGAAACGAACATTTTCTGATCTGTTTCATCGAACTTTGATTATCTCTGACGGTTTAGGCTCGTTGCATGCCTACGGTAATCTTTTTCTGTTGCATTATCCTGAGAAAATAGTGGTGAGATACACAAGTAAGGTGAGTGAGGCAGAGAATAACAGGAGGTTGCAGTATGCGAGGGAGATTGCAAGGAATGGGGGAGTGCTGGTGTCGCCGTTTATACATCCGATAGAGGATGAGATTTATAAGGAGGGACTGAAGAACGGGTGGCGGATGATACGTATCATTGAGTTTGGTCTGCCGGCTCGTAAGCATCCTTATCGGGAGGAGTTTGATTATTGCGCCACAGGGAATTATCTGTTGGTATCGTTGCGGGATGAGCGTTCTTTTGAACGCCGGCATCCGATGCGGGCTGTATGTCTGGAAATGAATAGGCTGGCTGAACGTATCGTAGAGTCTGATTTCAGCTCGGCAAAATTCCGCCGAGAATGAGGATCCCCTCGCCCATGGGCTCGGGCACGGAACTCCAGCAATCTGATGGTTGGAATTTGGAGCGGCTGGAGTTGTGTGCTTTCGCCCATGGGCGAAAGGATAAGGCGAAGGCAGCTGAGGAGCAGGGGCGAAAGGAGCGGAAGTGCCGGGCGGTTGGGGCTTTATTTTGTCAAATGGAAGATTTTGATTATTTTTGTGGGAAAATAAGTTTTTGCCCCAACAGAGGGGAAGGTTGATTTGTTTCTAATTAATTAGGAGTAGGTTCCGGGTTAATTATTGAATACAAGAAAAGATATGGAAGAAGTTAGAGAAGATGGGAGCTTGCAGCAGGATGACGTGTTGCAGAAAGCTGCTAATTCTGAATATAAGTATGGGTTTACCAGCGATATAGACACGGAGATTGTGCCTCCGGGTCTTGATGAGGATGTAATAAGATTCATATCCAAGGTGAAGGGGGAGCCGGATTGGCTTCTTGATTTCCGTCTGAAGGCGTTCCGCCATTGGCTCACGCTCCCTATGCCGGATTGGGCGCATCTTAACATCCCGCCGATTGATTTCCAGGCAATCTCTTATTATGCCGCACCTAAGAAGAAGGAGTTGAAGAAGAGTCTGGATGAGGTCGATCCGGAGCTTATCGATACGTTTAATAAGCTCGGCATATCTCTGGAGGAACAGAAGCAGCTTGCCGGAGTGGCTGTGGATGCTGTGATGGATTCTGTCAGCGTTAAGACTACCCACCGCGAGAAACTTGCGGAGTTGGGAGTCATCTTCTGCTCATTCTCGGAGGCTGTGAAGGATTATCCTGACTTGGTGAAGAAGTATCTCGGCTCAGTGGTGAGCTATCGCGACAACTTCTTCGCTGCGCTGAACTCGGCGGTTTTCTCCGATGGTTCGTTTGTCTACATTCCTAAGGGTGTGAGATGCCCGATGGAGCTTAGCACGTATTTCCGAATCAATGCTTCCGGCACCGGTCAGTTTGAACGCACGTTGATTGTGGCGGATGATGATGCCTACGTCAGCTATCTGGAGGGTTGCACCGCGCCTATGCGAGATGAGAACCAGCTGCATGCAGCTATCGTGGAGATAATCTGCGAGGAGAGGAGCGAGGTGAAGTATAGTACGGTTCAGAACTGGTATGCCGGCGATAAGGATGGCAAGGGTGGTATCTACAACTTTGTGACCAAACGCGGACTATGCCGTGGACACCGTTCGAAGATTTCATGGACTCAGGTGGAGACCGGTTCTGCAATCACTTGGAAATATCCATCCTGCGTGCTAAAGGGGGATGAGAGTGTCGGGGAATTCTACTCCGTGGCAGTCACCAACAATTACCAGCAGGCGGATACGGGCACCAAGATGATTCACGTGGGGCGTAACTCTCGCAGTACGATCGTGAGCAAGGGTATCTCTGCCGGCAAGAGCCAGAATTCTTACCGTGGACTGGTGAAGGTGGCGAAGGATGCCGCAAATTGTCGTAACTATACCCAGTGTGACTCGCTTCTGATGGGGAACCAGTGTGGCGCACATACTTTCCCGTATATCGACGTGCAGAACTCTACGTCTACAGTGGAGCATGAGGCAACCACTTCAAAAATCAATGAGGCTCAGCTCTTCTATTGCCGCCAGCGCGGCATCCCTACGGAGGAGGCAGTGGCTCTGATTGTCAACGGTTATGCAAAGGAGGTTATGAACAAACTTCCGATGGAGTTTGCGGTGGAGGCACAGAAACTGCTTCAGATCACGCTCGAAGGGAGCGTGGGATGATCCCAAATGATATTGTTTTTCTGATATTTAGATGAACGAAAGGATAGTAATAATCGATAAGGTTGATCCCCAGACTTTTTATGGGGTCAATAATAATAATATAAATCTGATCCGCAACCTATTCCCGAAATTGCGGATGGCAGCTCGCGGCAACGTGATCAAGGTCATAGGGGAGGAGAGTGAGACCGGTGAGTTTGAGCGCAAGGTGAAGGAGATAGAGAATTATGCCGCCACCTACAACAAACTGACCGAGGATGTCATCATTGATATAATCAAGGGTGAGCCTCCGAAGCCCGTCAATACCGAGGGTGTCATCATTTTCGGTCAGACAGGTCGCCCGATTGCGCCGCGTAATGCAAATCAGGCTAAGATGGTGAGGAGTTTCGCGCATAATGACCTTACTTTCGCACTCGGTCCCGCCGGCACCGGCAAGACCTATATCGCGATAGCATTGGCTGTGGCGGCTCTGAAGAATAAGGCATGCAAGCGCATCATCTTGTCGCGTCCGGCTGTGGAGGCGGGTGAGAAGCTCGGTTTCCTCCCCGGCGACATGAAGGATAAGATTGACCCATATCTCCGTCCGCTTTATGACGCACTTGAGGATATGCTTCCCCAGCTTAAACTGAAGGAGTATATGGAGAACGACACCATCCAGATTGCGCCCCTTGCATTCATGCGCGGTCGCACGCTGAATGATGCCGTGATTATCCTCGATGAGGCACAGAACACCACCAAGCATCAGATGAAGATGTTTCTTACGCGACTCGGTGTCAACAGTAAGATGATTATCACAGGCGACGCCACGCAGATCGACCTTCCGCGCACGGTGCAGAGCGGTCTGCTCCAGTCGTTGCGCATACTGAGAGGCGTGGAGGGTATCGGCATAATAGAATATGTCAAGAAGGATATTGTGCGTCATCCGCTCGTGCAGCGCATAGTGGATGCCTACGAGTCGAGAGAGAAGAAGGTGGATGATGAGTTTGAGGCAGGGTTGAAGATGCCGGCGCCGGAGGAGAGAAATCAGGATTAAAAATTATTAGATTGTGGCAAAGATAGGAGATACGGTCCGCTTCCTCAATAGCGTCGGAGGCGGACGGATAATGAGAATAGAGGGGCAGATAGCCTACGTTGACGATGACGGATTTGAGACGCCTGTGCTTCTCAAGGAGGTGGTAGTGGTGATGCCTGCCGGGCATGACCTCAAGGATGACGGTCCGCGCCTGATGTTTGACCAGAAAGCATTTGACGACGGACGGAAAAAGCCGGAGACTAAGGCAGTGGCGGTCGAACCGGAACCTGTCGTGACGGTTCAGCCGGAACTTCCCGTGGAGGAGACTTCCCACGGTGACAAGATGAACATAGCCCTTGCCTTCGAGCCGAGCGACGTGAAGCATCTCGACAAGTCGCGTTTCTCTGCCGTGTTGGTCAACGATTCCAACTACTTCCTCAATTTCACCCTCCTTCGCCGCAGCGAGGAGGAGAGGGGATGGACTATGGTATGGCAGGGCACAGTGGCTCCCAATGAGTACTGCGATATGGTGTCGCTTACCCATGAGACCCTCCCACAGTATGAGAAGATAGCGTTCCAGTGTGTGGCATACAAGAAGGATAGACTCTTCACGCTTCAGGCTCCCGTGAGTGTATCGCGTAAACTTGATCTCACGAAATTCCATAAATACCATTGTTTCCGTCCTGGCATATACTTTGAGACGCCTGTGCTGGAGATCCCTATAGTGACGGATGGTGTGGCGCATCGTCCGCTGGAGGTGAATGCCGCAGAAGTGGCTTCAGCCATGCAGGGGGACCGTAAAGATAAGGATGCCGCCCGCGAATTGTCGAAGAAATATAAGGTCGATTCCGGAAGAAAAGGGAAATCTGCCTCAACTGCCGACAATCCTCACAAGGTGTTGCCACTGATAGAGGTGGATCTCCATATCGGGGAACTTACCGATACCCTGACAGGGATGGAGCCTAAGGATATGCTCGAGATGCAGCTCGCCGCAGTGAGAAAGCACATGAGAGCCAACAGTGGGCGCATCGGTCAGAAACTTGTGTTCATTCATGGCAAAGGGGAGGGAGTGCTCCGCAAGGCAGTGCTTGACCTGCTCAAGAAGGAATGGCCCAAGGCAGAACTTCAGGATGCCTCTTTCCGTGAGTATGGCTTCGGTGCCACTCTCGTGACGATTCATTAACCTCAAATCACGAACCTAAAATCGAGAACGACATGAAATATACAGATAAATGGTGGTCATATCCTGCCGAGGGAGAGTCGGGAAAGACGGTGATAGTGACCGGGCGCGACTGCATCGATGAATATCGAGAGAGCGGTAAATATAACTACCGCATAGACGTGACGTGGAACTACAATGCACTCCCAGACGGTATGCCGGAGGAGGATGATGCCGCACTTATGGAGAAGGCTACGGATGCACTGTTGGAATCATTCAAGAAAGACCGCGTGGCAGTCATGACCGGAATATACACCGGCGACGGTAAGAGGGATTGGGTATTCTATACGAAAAACCTTAAGATCTTCTCCCTTGTCTTCAACAAGGCGTTGTCAGAGTTTCCCACCATCCCAATCGTGATAGAGGCAGAGGAGGATAAAGATTGGGAGGAGTATCTTCATGTTCGTGAGGAGACCTACGTTCCCGATGAGGAATAAGAGGGGATAGGATTGGGTTAACGGGGATATTTCGGATTATAGTTGAATTGCTTATTTTTTACTAACTAAATAAATTGACCATGGTGAAAACTTACCTGTCGATGCTGCTTGCAATAGTGGCATTTGCGTTGAATGTCAACGCCCAGGTCACGTCCAAGCCGAGTCCCCTTCAAGTGGATTCAAAGGATGTGACTATCTTCTTTCATGCCGATCAAGGCTCCAAGGGACTTATGGGGCAGCCGGCAAGTGCCAAAATCTATGCCCACACTGGAGTGTTGCTTGAAGGCGACGGACCAAGCGATTGGAAATATGCTCCGACATGGGGCGACAATTCTCAAAAGTATGAGCTTGAGTATGTGAGCAAGGACTTATGGAAACTTTATATCGGTGATATTCACACTTATTATGGAATCACCGATCCTTCCCAGAAGGTGGCTAAGCTGGCATTTGTATTCAGAAATGCCAATGGCTCCAAGGAGGGTAAGGCAGAAGGGGGGAAGGATATCTTCCTTGACGTGATGGATGCCGGACTGCAGATTGCGATAGAGTCTGATCTGCCGTCGACAATGATCACCCCCTCAACATCTACAGTCACGTTTAAAGTCGGAACCACTATGAAAGCTGCCATCTCTTTGAGTATTAATGGTACAGTGGTGGCAACCGAGGCAGACACCACGCTTCTTTCCGTGAAGCATACGTTTGACGCTCCCGGAAATTATGAGGTGAAGGCAGTGGCAACTGCGGGCGATATGACGGTGGAGAAGACAGCCCTTTACGTCTATGCTTCCGACTCACAGGAAGCAGCCTATCCCGGCGGCACGCCGAAGATGGGTCCGGTGAAGAATGCCGACGGCAGCGTGACGTTCTGTCTGGGAGCTCCCGAGAAGCAGAGTGTGATTCTCGTGGGCGAATGGAATGACTATGAGATCAGCAACGACTACGTGATGAACTATACCGACGTCAATGGTATGCGTTATTTCTGGACTACAGTCAAAGGTCTTGAGAATGACAAGATGTATGGCTACTACTTCCTTGTGGATGGCAACAAGAGCGTAGGCGATCCATACGCACGGCTTGTGCTTGACCCGTGGAACGACAAGTATCTTCTTACTGACGTATATCCCGGTCTGCCGGAATATCCTGTAGGGAAAGTGTCAGACGTGCCTATCGCAATATATCAGGGCAACATCAATGATTACGACTGGCAGGTGACAGACTTCAAGGGCGTTCCCGCCTCCGACCTTATCATATATGAGCTTCTGTTCCGCGATTTCACCGGCACAGAGGGTAAGGCAGACGGCAACGGCACCGTGCGCAAGGCTATCGAGAAGATTCCTTATCTGAAGACTCTCGGAGTGAATGCCATAGAGCTTCTCCCGATTATGGAATTTAACGGGAATATCTCCTGGGGCTATAATCCCAACTTCTATTTCGCGCCTGACAAGGCATACGGCACGCCGGACGACTACAAGGAATTTATCGACGTATGTCATCAGAACGGCATGGCGGTGATTCTCGACATGGTGTTTAACCAGAGCGACGGTCTGCATCCGTGGTATCAGATGTATCCTGTAGGTTCCAATCCGTTCTACAATATGAATGCGCCTCATGCCTACAGCGTGCTCAACGACTGGAACCAGGGTTTCCCGATGGTGCAGGAGCAATGGGTAGACGTGCTCCGCTACTGGATGGAGGAGTATAAGTTTGATGGATTCCGTTTCGACCTCGTGAAGGGTCTCGGTGATAATGATTCATACGCCAACAGTGGCGATTCCGGCACAAACGCCTACAACGCTTCCCGCGTGGCACGTATGAGAGAGCTTCAGAAAGTGGTGGAATCAGTCAATCCGAACGCTTATTTCATCAATGAGAACCTTGCCGGAGCAAAAGAGGAGAATGAGATGGCTGAGACAGGTCAGCTCAACTGGGCTAATATCAATGGGGCAGGATGCCAGTTCGCAATGGGATATAATTCTAATTCCAATCTCAACAGGATGTATGCACCCAATGACAGCCGCACATGGGGCTCAACGGTGTCATATCTGGAGAGTCATGACGAGGAGCGTCTCGCCTACAAGCAGAATAAGGATGGCGCAGCAGGCGTTAAGGGGAATGAGAAGGTGTCGATGCAGCGTCTCGGATCAGCAGCCGTGCAGATGATACTTGCGCCGGGTGCCCACATGATATGGCAGTTCTCTGAACTTGGTAACTCCCAGACTACAAAAAACCAGAACGGCGGCAACAATACGGATCCCAAGATCGTAAATTGGGGATTGCTTGATGATGCCGATCATAAGGGATTGTATGACAATTATTCAGAGCTTATCGCACTCCGCACCGGGAATCCGGAGCTCTTCACAGAGTCTGCCACTTTCTCCATGGCTTGCAATTCCAACAATTGGCAGAACGGCAGGACAATGGTGTCGATTGCAGATGGTAAGGAGCTTTATACTGTTATAAATCCTAACGTGACAGGCGTGCGCACTTTCAGTGTGGATTTCTTGCAGGCAGATAATGATGCCTATACAATCATGTCGAAATCATACGGCAGTGCGCCATCCTTCAATGCTGCTGACAAGAAAGTGACTGTACCCGCTAACTGTTATGTGGTTATCGCGAGCAAAGGTGTGTCGTCGGCAGTAGATGGTATCGAGGCTGATGGAGAGACGTTGATGGCGTATGCAGCCGATGGAAAGATTGTGGTTGACAATGCTCCCGGCGTGGTTGAGATCTACAGCATGGACGGCAGAATGGTAGGCAGCGTGACAGTCAGCGGCAGCGTGAGTGTTGTTCCCGGTGTCTACGTGTTGCGTTGCGGTAATGCCGTTAAGAAGGTGATGGCAAACTGAAATTTATGATTTAGGTGGGTCATACATAAGGTATGATTCAGACTTCGTCAAGGCATAATTTCGTCAAAGCATAATAAAGACTATGGGCGACTTCCGATGGGAAGCCGCCCATAGTCTTTTAGATACGGACTCACACTAAGAAAAAAGAAAAGAAAGAAATTATTCATTTAAAAATAATTTCTTTCTTTTCTTCGTTCCCTTGTGATTCGCTTGTATCGGTTGTATCGGTTGTATCGGTGTATCACCCCCGATACAAGCGATACACACCAGATTCAGATTATTTCAAGATACTATTTCTTATGAGACGGGGGATTATTTCTTCATTGTGAAATGGCGAGAGGCGAGACGGTATCCGTCGGCAAAGACCTCGACTGTATAGTCGCCGGGAGTAAGGGTGGTGTTTACATCCCAATATACACTTACGCTCAGCTCCTCGTTGGCATATTCCATCTGTCGGTGGGCAGTGGCAGCTACGGTCTGTCCGTCAATTGTGAACGAGCCTCCACCTTCAAGCAGGAATCCCTCCGGGCTAAGTATTCGGATGAAGAAGTCTTTCATGCCGGGAGCGGCAGTGTTGTTAGGGCTCACGATAAAGCTGACACCGAGCTGACGGGCCTTGGTGATGTTTTTCTCATTCTTTCCTTTCTTGTTATAGGCATGTAGCGAAAGTCCCGTTATATTGAGCTTCTTTGCGAGTTTTACGGTCTGGGAAAGCTCCTCGTTACGGCTTGTAGCCTTTGTCACCTGCGAGGCGAGCTGCTCGTTGCGTTGAGTCACCTGCTGAATCTCCTGGCGTAGACCCTCATTCTCCTCACCAAGACGCTTGATCTCCTCCAGGTAATGTTTCACGATGCCTTTAAGAGTTGCAATCTCGCTTTCGAGCTGCTTTATACGCTTGCGGTTGGAGGCATTGCTTTTCTTCTCCTGGTTAAGTTCAGTCAGCAATCCTTCCACCTTCAGACGAGCCTCATTGTATTTCTGCACGAGAGAGTCGTTCTTCAGATATATCTGCTGATCCTCATACTGGTTGAAGTCCGCATTCAACTGGTTGAATTCATTAGTCAGCAGTAGACGGTCGTTGGCGAGACGGAGATTCTCGGTCTCGGCACGTGCCTCATTCACTTCATTCGTGCGGTTCGCATTTGAAATTATAAGAAAAATAATCAGCCCCACCAGAGCGGCGAGCACTCCAATCCCTCCAAAGAGGATTATTTTTTGGTTTTTATTCATAATAAAATCATGGGTGAGTTGAAGATCCCAACAATTTACAAAGTTATAACGAATTTTGCTAATGCCCAAGAAAGAGAGGGTAAAACCTTATCCTCTGTCGTAATGAGGCATATTTTCCGGTATAATCATTGATGTTTCAACAAGCCCGGCAATCACGCCGTTTCTACGCCAAGGAGATTGGAAAATCAGTTTCTTGACACCACCTTTGCTGATTGTGTAAGCATTGGATGTGCCGAGAGAGAGCATCTCCTTAATTTTCTCGCGTGAATTAGCGTTGTGGCATTCAAGAAGGTTTTTCCCGATAATGTCACCATGCTTTGCAAATGTCTCGCGTGAACGACGGTTCATATAAATAATCCGGCAGTCGATGTCGCAGATTGTAACTGCATAGTCCACGTCGTCTGCCCATCCTATAAGTGAGTCAGGAATATTGCTGTCCATGTGTCTGTATATAAAGAATTGACCGACGCTCTCGGGGAGGGCATCGGTCAATATTGCTTTTAGTCTTATTTGAGAGCTAATTCTTAGTTAGCAGCGGGAGCCTCAGCAGCAGGAGCAGCAGAGTCAGCAGGAGCAGCAGAATCAGCAGGAGCTGCGCTATCAACAACTACTTCCTCAACAGCAACTTCTTCAACTACAACAGAGTCAGAATCCTGAGCTGCATTTTTGTTGCCACCACAGCTAACCATAGCTACGCTGAAAAGAACAGCGAGTGAAAGAACTACTTTTTTCATCTTTGTTAAAATTTAAAAATAATAAAACAATATTTGCTATCAAAAACGGTGCAAAGTTAATACTAATTTTTTTAACGCGAATCAAAAAAGGACTTTTTTTTATGTTTTATATCATATAAAATGGGATATTTAACACTATTAACTTAAAAAATGCGATTTTAACGAATTTTAGGGGTAAAATCATCGAAATCTCGTCGGTCGATGTGAATCAACTGTTAGCATCTGTTGCATTTGAGGCAACAGAAAAAGTATGCGGTCGGATATAGAAACAAAAAAACCTTGCAAAAGGTTGCAAGGTTTTTGGGTGCCCTAAGCCGGGATCGAACCGGCACGGATTGCTCCATTGGTGTTTGAGACCAACGCGTCTACCAATTCCGCCATCAGGGCAGGAATCCACGATTAGACGTGTCTTTTCGTGATTTCGGGTGCAAAGGTAGTAATAAATTTTATTATATGCAATCTTTTGCGAAATTTTTAGTGCGTTAAAAAATAAATTGTGACGGTATGTGGTATGTCACCGACTGTTTGGATACCATTTTATAAAATGAATTTGTCGGTATATATTTTTTTTTATGTATTTTTGCAAAATGAAAATCAGATCAGTTATTATAGCATTCCTGGCATTGTCGGGAATGGTCTTTCCCAATAATGTGAAGGGCGAGGAATCACAAGATTCGGTGAGGGTATTATTTATAGGAAACAGCTACACGCATTATCATGATCTTCCGGATATGATAAGGCAGTTGGCACTCCGTGCCGGTGTGCATGAGAAAATGAATATATCGGCAGTGTCATTCACTCCGGGAGGATGTACGCTTCGTAAGCATCTTGAGAATCCGGAATTGATAAAGGCTCTGAAGAAAGGTGGATGGGACTTTGTGGTGATACAGGAGCAGAGCACAGCCCCTGCCATGCAAACGGAATCGGTGGTGAGAAACGTATATCCCTACGCGGCACGCCTTGACAGCCTTGCCCGTTCTGCTGACAAAAATACGCGTGTGATCTACTACATGACGTGGGGTCATAAGGATGGATTCCGGAATCCCGATAATCCCTATCCGTTGGCAATGACGTATGAGGGGATGCAGGATAGAATTAAGACAAGCTATCTGGAGATGGCATATACCACAGGTGCTATGTGTGCGCCAGTTGGCATGGCTTGGAAGAGAGTAAGGGAAGAACGCCCGTATGACACTCTGTATTGGCCGGATCGTAGCCATCCCTCCCGGTTAGGTACGTATCTTGCGGCAAACGTGATATATGCCACTATGCTTGGACGGCACTATCAGACTTCATGGACCGCTGACTTTGATCCGGAACTTGCGGAATATATCCAGCAGGTGGCGCAGGAAACTGTATTTGATAACAGAGGGCTTATCAATCTGCATCCGGCAGATTGATAAGCCCGTGTCTCAATGTGGCTATGCTGCATTATTCAAAATGTATCTTTGCCTTGCGTATCACCTTCCAGCAGCCGTCTTCGAATATGGCTGTGCCGGCAGAGTCGTTCACAATTTTTGTCATGCCGGAAGTCTCTGTGAAGTTGGGGGCAATGCATGCTCCGGAAAGAAGCTCTATGGGTGAGCGGAGCGTATGTTCCCACACTTCCTGATTGGCAGCCACACGGAATGAACCGGCATAACCGTCGGTTGTGTCAAGACGATAGATCGAGTTGCCGGGGATCAGCGAACGGTCGGCACGCACAAATATGCCTTTAGCATTTGCTCTGCCGAGATATATTGATCTCACGGCAGGCGTGTCGGCATCTGTCGGTGATGTCTGACGTGTGGGGACTGTGGATGCGGGAGTTGCTGTAGTTGCAGACTGTTGCTTTACAGGAGCTGCCTGAGGTGTGGCGCCTGCTGCTTTCTCTTCAAACGATCTTATGCGGGCGTTTGCTTCCGAAAGTCTTGTGCGTAGGGATACCACTTCTGCAGTCAGACCCTGTATGTTCACTTTAAGAGAAGTGTTGAGAGAGTTGAGTGATTCTATTTTCTGCGACAGTGTAGCCAATTCCTCATTCTTGGTAGCCATTGCGGCGGCGAATTTCTCCCTCATCTTGTCAGAGTCGGCAGAAGGGGTGAGATTATCATCATGAATGCGGTCGGCTTCGGCAAGACGTGCCTCATTGCGTTTCATGACGTTTGACGCAAACACCACGAGGGCGACCACGACGGCTACGAGTATACATAGTATAAGTATATATATCCAAGTGTGGTCCTCGGCCTTTTTTATCTGGGTCTCCTCTTCAAGATCGGCGAAAAACTTATCATTATCAAGATTGGGAGCAGTGGTGTCAGATGTTTCCTGGCTTACATTCAGGGAGGAATCGGTTTTGCTCTCTGATTCGGGGGCATCAGCCGGAGTCTGGGCAGGCTTGGCGGCTTCCTGTTTGTCCTGGGCGGGTTTGGCAGTGGTGGCAGCCGGCTTGGCTACAGTCTTCTCTGTCTTCACCGGCTCGGATATTTTCATAGCGGATATGTTTTTCTTAGCGCGTCCCTTTCCCACGCGCCCTTTCTGAAGGAGTCCGCTTGCCGCGAAAGCCTTCACTCCCCAATAGTCCACGAGTTTCTGTTTGTCCCATGATGCATAGTCGGAAGGGACAGGAATATTCTTGAATGCCTTGATATTCTCTTTCTCCTTCGTCTTTAGCGCACGCTCAAGCTGAGACATGCTTTTGGGATGAATGTTGTCGAGATACCCTGAGCCATCGTTGGCATAACGTAGGTAAGCCTGTGCTGCCAAGGCACGGGCCTGATCCATCTCTTTTTCCGTGACAGCCTTTGCCGGGATGGATACAAGGAGAGAGATGAATAATGGAAATAGGTAGATGAGTCGTTTCATTATGAAGTGATCGGCTTGAATGTTTTATGGAGATGGCAATGTGAATTGTCACCGCCTGTTGGATTGTTATTGTCTTTTAAAATACAAAAGTAGTAAAAAATAATTAAAGAATATTGCAGCTATGATAAAAAAAGGAGTGGAATGCCGACGATTTCATCATTTGTGGAAAATTGAAGTCATAATTCCTTGCGCAGTCGTGCCACCGGTATCCCTTGCCTGTCGCGGTATTTCGCCACGGTCCTGCGTGACACGTCGTACCCCTTTGCCTCCATCTCCTGACGGATCTTCTCGTCGCTAAGGGGATGCTGCTTATCTTCCTTCTCCACGAGAGCGCAGATTTCAGCTTCGATTTTTCTGTTTGTGAGTGTCTCGGCAGCATCGTCCCCCTCCTCGCCGATAGAGTCGCTGAAGAAGAACCTGAGAGGGAATATTCCCCACGGGGTCGCCACATATTTATTGTTTGTGGCGCGGGATATGACCGAGAGATCCAATCCTGTCATGGCGGAAATATCTTTGATCATCATTGGTTTCAGTCGGTATACGTCCTGAGTCATGAAATACTCATGCTGAATTTTCATGATGGCTGTCATTACGGTGATGAGGGTCTCCTGCCTTTGTCGTAATATCTTGATGAAATCTCGGGCATCGTTATATCTTGACGTGATGAACTCACTCCCTCTCTTGGCTTTTCTCCGTTCGCCGGATTCCATCTCTCTGACAGCCTCGGAGAAAGATCTGTCGATTGCCAATTCCGGTATGCGGTTGTTGGTCGCGACTGATAGGATACCGTCTTCCGTAGATATCACAAGGTCGGGGATTATTATATTGGTATTCCCGGCATCGGAGTTTATTGACGCACCGGGCTTCGGGTTTAATGTCAAGATTAGGTCGATGGCTCTCCTAACCCTCTCCTTGTCGATCTTGAGCCCGGTGATGATCCTGTGTGTGTGCTTCATGGAGAAAGCTTCAAACTGCGACTCTATGATTTTCAATGCATCTTCCTTCGGCTGGGAGTCGGAGAGATGACGCAGTTGAATCATGAGGCATTCCCGCAGGTCGGTAGCCCCGACGCCGTATGGTTCAAGGTCTCTTACAATGTCAAGTGCGCGTCGGGCGTCATCCTCCGTGATGTCGATGCCCGGACCGAACGCCATGTCGTTGACTATGGCGGGTATGGTACGGTGCAGATAGCCGTTGGAATCAAGGTTTCCGATAACGTATGTGGCAGCCAGACGCACTTTCTCCGGAATGTCGCGCTCCGACAGCTGGCGGAGCAGGCAGTCATACAAGGATTCGCCTGTGTCGGGAGGGGAGAAGTCGTAGTCGGAATAGTCGTCGGGCGACGAGTTGTTGATGGATGTACGGTATCTAGGCAACTCCTTGTCGACATTTTCCGGCTCCTCCACTACCTCCAGTGCGGGATTGTCTTCAATCTCCCGTTCCACGGCTTCCTCAAGTTCTGGTGCATTAAATTCCAGCATTTTCACAAATCTGAGCTGCTGGGCGGATAGCCTCATTGAGAGACGCTGGTCAAGGGATAATGATTGCGATGAAGACATACGGATTTTATTTAAAGTAGTCCATAATTGATGAAAAACACTGCGAAATTAGCATAAAAATGGGAGTGGAGAGAAAAATATCATGAAAAAATTGCGATTGCGACAAAAAATGCTTAATTTCGCGATTCCAAACCGTAGCATGTGTTAAAAGAGCGAGCCAAAGAGAAATGAGTGCAGCCTTAAGAGACATGCAGGGAAATAAAGCTTAATCAGCGTTACCAAAAACCTCAGTAACAATTAAACAAACGAAATGGCATCCCAGAATACTAATCAGCAGGATGAGACAGCAATCGACAAGATGAACTCGCAGCTTACAGCAGCTGGCGACAAGATTGCAAACAATAAGAAAATCATATACATCACCACCGGAGCGATCATCCTGGTGGCTGTTGTGATATTGGGTTATCTCTTCGGTTATCGTAAGCCCAGAGAGGAGAAGGCGTTTGAGGCGTATAACAAGGTGGAGCAGCAGGCTTTTGCTAACGACTCTATCGCAGCTGCGCAGTATAAGCAGGTCGCCGACAACTTCAGTGGCAGCGATGCCGCCAATCTTGCCGCTCTCAGTGCGGGCGAGGCTCTTTACAACGAGGGTAAGTATGAGGAGGCTGCCAAATATCTTGGGAAATTCTCGTCGGATGATGCGGTGCTTGATGCAAATGCAATGGTGCTGACCGGCGACTGCTACGTCAATCTGAAGAAATATGACGATGCGCTGAGCGCATATCAGAAAGCTGTCAGAAAGGCAGACGGCAATCCGCAGATTGTTCCGCGTGTGCTCCTTAAGGAGGCTAACGTCTATGACGAGCAGAAGAAGTATGACAAGGCTCTTGAATGTTATACTTCCATAAAGAATGATTTCCCGGAGTTCCGCCTGGGGAATGGTCTTGACATCGACGCCTACATAGCGCGTGAAAATGCAAGACTCGGAAAATAAGTGATTTCGAAAGATTGAAGTTAATACAACTTCATTATTAAACAAGGCAATATTACATAAAATAATAAAACATTTGCTTATTTTATGAAAAGGGGCGGTGGCTTTCGAGCCGGGTGCCCTTTTCTTATGCCTTTTTCTTGAGGATATGTTGTCCGTAGCGTGTGGTGATGTATGACACGATGGCACAAATGGTTAGAGGCAATGCAAAATGATAGGATTGCGTCATCTCCAAGATTATGAATATAGCCATAAGGGGTGCCTGTATCGCGCCTGCCATGACTCCAGCCATGCCTATGTATGAGAATGCCCCGACGTGTAGATGCATGTTTAAGCACTGATTGCTCATGGTGGCGAAAATAAAGCCTGCCATGCTCCCTGCGAATATGGTCGGGGCGAAGTCGCCTGCCACGCCGCCACTGCTGTTGGATGCCGACACGGCCCAGCATTTGCAGAGAAGTATGCATATAGCGGCTATTATCAGCAATTTGTCGCCGGATAATATCTCCATCAAAGGAGAACCTTTGGCAAGAGACTCGGGATGCTCGTTGATTACGTCGGTTATGATCGGATAGCCTGTCCCGTACATTGACGGAAACATAAGAAGTGTGGCTCCCAACATCAGTCCGCCCGATAGATTGCGTATCCATGGATTTCGGATACGGGAATAGGCGGCATCCATGTATGATGTAACAGAGGTGTAGTAGATGCTGTATGCACCGCAGAATAACCCCAATAGAATCACCATAGGGATGGCGTGTATCTCAAAGTCGGGATATGCAGTGAATGAAAGATCTGTGCTGAACCCTGTCAGTGCAGAGATGGTGAGATAGGAGGTTAGGCTCGTGACGAACAGCATCAATACGGAATTGACGTTTAAGTTGATACGTAGCAATTCAAGTGAAAACATCAGTCCTCCAATAGGAGCAGCAAATATGGCGGCGATACCGCCGCTTGCCCCACATCCGATAAATGTCTTGAGGGTATCGTTGTCTGCATGGACGTATTGCCCGATATTACTGCCTATGGCGGCTCCGGCAGACGCTATAGGTCCTTCGGCTCCGGCGGAGCCGCCGAATCCGAGCGTTAGGGAGCAGCCGATGAGAGGAGAGATGCATCGGTTGCGCCTTATTTTGTAGAGTCTCTTTCTGAGATTGCGTTTCAGTTGAGCCGTGCCATGCTCAAGATTCTCACGCACAATGTATCTGGAGAATATTCCGGTTAGGATTATTCCCACTGCAGGCGTGATAAGTAGCCACCAGTCGGGCTTTGCATCATGTATGTGAGTCAGGAATACATTTGCCAATGATGAGATTGCGAGCTTCAGCAGCCATGCAACTAATCCTGTGGATATGCCGATTGTGATGGCGAGCAGCAATATGAACGTCTTTGATCTGTAATTATAGGGCATGGTTGATGAGTCTTTTTATGTTATCAGTGTTGTCTTATACTATAACAAATGAAACAGAAGTTTGGAAGCAGGATTATAAATAAAAACAGACTTCTTTCACAAGAAGTCTGCCACGTTGCGAATCAAAATTATTTCTACAAACCTAACATAAACGATTTATTTAATCTAAACTGTCCCCGATTTCTTTCAGAATATCTGAACCTTTTCTCTTTTTTACCTTAATGTAGATTATTACTGTAAAAACTATCGAAATAATAATACTTACCTTATAACCTATGAGTCATTTATCCTTATGAATTATTTACCTATAAATCTATTTTGAGGTGTCTCAGTTGAGAGAGTAGTGATTCTCTCTTTTGAGAACAATGCAAAATTAATCATCAAAAACATGTTTTGCAAGTGATATTAACCATAATATTGTATGTATATAGATTTTATTTAATTTAATATATTGTAAATCATTATGTTGTAAAAATTAAATATAGATTAAATATAAGGTTATATATAGATTATGAAGTGATGATATGACGTGAAAATTAATTGTTATACCCGAGCTCTGCCACGTTCTTGTCGAAATTATCGCGGTCAAATGCGCGATTTCTCATCCTGTTACGGTAAGAATAGACAGTGTTGGAGGAGTAGTTTAGAATCTGTGCGATTTTGTTGCTCTGGTCTACTCCGAGCCTTACGAACGCGTAGATGCGCAGTTCGGGAGAAAGCTGCATGTCGGGCTTAAGCGCTATCTGTTGGTCGGGCATCAGAAGGGTGTTGATATTGTCGACAAAGTCAGGAAACAGGTCAAGGATTGCCTTGTCGATTAGCCGATAGAACTCATCGTTGTCTTCTTCATTGAATCGTCCTGAGGATACGAGCTTCAAAAGATCGTCGGTCTGGCGTGCGTTGATTTTACGGGTGATAAGTTTGCCAAACTGGTCAAGTCTTGACGCATAATTTGAGCAAAGTCCGATGAAGTTGCCTACGTATGCCTCCAGTTTCTTTGAGGCTGTGGCGAGTTTCTTCTCCTTTGCACGCGAGTCTCGTATGTTGCGTATCAGAGAGGTGGAGAGAATCAGTGCGATTATTAGGAGGGTGGTCGATATGAGGAGGTATGCGAGCATCTTATTGTTGGAATCATTGATTTTTTTACGGTAGGCCTCATCAATCAGCGGCATGAATGCGCTGATTGATACCATCCTCATTCGTATGTTGCCGCTGTTGGCTTCCTCAAGGGCGAAGTTTATATATTTGAAGGCATCGTCAATATCTCCCATTTCATATAGTCGGTATGCAAGGGTTGGGAGAGCGATACCCTCCTTCACAGATTGCTTTATGTCGCTTTCAGCGGAAAGCGCAAGATATTCCACATATTTCGCGGGATTGCCGAGATTCATGTTGACAAACGCGAGTTGGAAAGCAGCCATAGCATAGATGTTGCTCTCTTTTGGCTGTTCTCTCAATATCGTTTCAAGATTCTTGCGGGCAGTCTCCCACTTTGCATCAGAGGCGAGGCGTTCGGAAAATATGAATTGTCGGAAAGGATCGGAATGAGGGAGAAGGGAGAGCAGGGAATCGTCACATTGGATGTATTTTTCCTGAATATCTCGGAATATTCCCCATGGTCTTGTACGAATGCCAGCATATAAGAATACAACATCCTCGATGTTTTCCAAAATTCAATGCGGGCGTCATGTGGGAGATTTAGCTTGCTTATAGAGTCAAGTCTCTGTATGGCAGGAGGGAATATTCCGGCGGTGCTGAGAGCCATTATTGTGGCGAGCTCGCTCTTAATTAGGCGTATGCCATTGTCATCTGCCGGGATTGCATAGACCGACTTTTGAGCATAGAATATTGAGGAGTCGGCATTCATCTGTCGGTAAAGTGAGGCTATTTTGAGAAGCACCTCCCACTGCCGGGAGGGCTGGTTGCCTGCTTTAAGTAGATTTTTAAGAGAGTCGATCTTCTCTACTTTCTTTTTTTGATATATAGGTGCCTTGGTGATGGTGGCATTAAGACGTCTTAGCACGTCGTATGGAATCTCCGCCTCAAGACTGCTTGACTGTCCCGAAGGGTTACTGCATGAGGATGCGACAATCAGGAGTATGAAAAGGAGGGGAAGCGATTCTTTAAAAAAACGGCTCATATTCGTTAAGAGTAATTTTAAGGTTTGTGTATCCCTGGGTGGATACGGATACAAAGTTAAGGAAAATTTATTAATTTTGTAGTTCTAAAAAGCAAGAAGGAAAATATGGATCATGCATACAATATCTTCACATTGGCAAACGGTCTGAGAGTGGTCAGCCGTCGGACGAATGGACTCGTCAGTTATATAGGGGCGGTGATTAATGCCGGAAGCCGCGACGAGGCCGGGGATTGCCACGGACTCGCGCATTTTGTGGAGCATACTATATTTAAGGGGACCCTATCACGGCGCAGCTGGCAGATATCGGCGCGTATGGAAGTGGTGGGGGGCGAGCTGAATGCCTACACATCAAAGGAGGAGACGGTGGTCTACACGAATGCCCCGTCAGGTTATGAGGAGAGAGCCATGGAACTGCTTGCCGACATACTGACGGCAAGTTGCTTCCCGAAAGCGGAGCTTGACCGCGAGAGGGAAGTGGTGGTGGAGGAGATCAATAGCTATCTTGACAGCCCGTCGGAATCGGTATATGATGAGTTTGAGGAGCTGGCATACGCCGGATCCTGTCTTTCCCACAATATCCTCGGTTCGCCGGAAAGTGTCAAGAAACTGACCGGGGAAGATTGTCGCGGATTCCTCGACCGTTACTATACTCCCGGCAATATGGTGGTGTATTGCAGCAGTCCGTTGCCGCCGGAGAGGGTGGAGCGGCTCGTGTCGAGATATTTCTCCTGCATGAGCTTTCCTGACAGGGGGCATAACCGTATCGTGCCGCCGCCGATGGAGCCGTTTGACCTGCGCCGCGACCGTGGTAACCATCAGGCGAATACTATCGTGGGTGCAAGGGTGTTCTGTAGGCAAGATCCCCGAAGATATGCCCTCTTTCTTCTGAATAATTATCTCGGCGGACCATGCATGAATTCTCGCCTTAACCGTGAGTTGCGCGAGAGAAGGGGATACGTCTATACGGTAGACAGCAGCGTGGGATTGCTGAGCGACAGCGGACTCCTTATCATTTATTTCGGATCAGATCCGTCGACGGTAGGTAAATGCCGCCGTATAATAGCCGGAGAGCTTGACCGTCTGGCACAGTCGTCGCTATCCGCTGCCACGTTTGAGCGCATAAAACGTCAATATTGCGGTCAGTTGCTCGTCAGCTCCGACAATATAGAGAGCAGATCGATCTCTATGGGTAAGAGCCTGCTGTATTACGACCGTATCAACGACATATCAACCACGGCTGATCGGATAATGGCTGTGACGGCAGAGGAGATGCGTCAGGTGGCTGAACTCCTGTCGCCCGACAAGTGCGCGTGTCTGACGCTGATTTGATAAGACAAAACAAAAATAAGAAAACATACGATGAAAATAGGAAATATTGATCTCGGGGAACGCCCGGTGATGCTTGCTCCGATGGAAGACGTCACCGACCCGTCATTCCGTCTGATATGCCGTGAACAGGGTGCGAAGATGGTCTACACGGAGTTTGTATCATCGGAGGCTCTCGTGCGTAATATCGCGTCGACCGCACGCAAGCTGAATATAGATGAGAGGGAGCGTCCGGTGGCGATACAGATCTATGGACGTGATCCGGAAGCTATGGTCGATGCTGCCAAGATGGTGGAGGACGCCGGTCCGGATATAATAGATATAAATTTCGGTTGCCCGGTCAAGAAGGTGGCGGGTAAGGGTGCAGGTGCAGGCATGTTGAGAGATGTGCCCAAGATGCTTGCAATAACGGAGTCTGTGGTGAAGGCAGTCAGCTTGCCGGTGACGGTGAAGACACGCCTGGGATGGGATGCGGAGAGCAAGATCATAACCGATTTGGCTCCAAGGCTGCAAGATTGCGGTATAGCCGCGCTTACTGTGCATGGACGCACGAGGGCACAGATGTATACTGGGGATGCCGACTGGTCGCTGATCGGCGAACTGAAGTCATCCGGTAAGATGGAGATACCTATAATCGGCAACGGCGACATCACCACGCCTGAGGGAGCGGCTAAGGCTTTCGATGATTATGGCGTTGACGGAGTGATGATAGGGAGGGGAGCGATCGGTGCCACTTGGATTTTTCATGACGTGGAGCAATATCTGCGCACAGGGGAGTGGATTCCGCTGACGGATGCGGAGAAATTTGCCCTGTTGCGTCGTCAGATAAGTGAGAGCATCGACCGCATAGATGAATATCGTGGTATACTACACATCCGCCGGCATCTTGCGGCAACCCCATTGTTCAAGGGTCTGCCCGATTTCAGGCAGACCAGAATACGGATGCTCCGTGCTGAGACGGCTGACGAACTTGAACAGATATTCCGTGAAATAGAAGAAAAGTATTTCGGCTAAAGATTGACGAGACCACGTTATATATGATGTGGCAATGCCTGCTTGTACTCCGTCAGGTAAGCCAATAGGAATAACCACGGGAATAAACATAAGAAAAGTCTATGAATAAAATTTTTTATCTTGTAATCCTACTTTCAGTGTCGTTGTGCGGATGGGCACAGGAAATTAACAACTATAAGGTAGAGGTCGGTCAGTTTGATCGTGTGAAAGTGTGCGACAACGTTAACGTGGTGTACCGTTGTCTGCCGGATTCCTCCGGATTCATACAGTATAGAGGCGACAAGCAGTTTGCCGACGCCTTCATAATCACTCCGAAGAATGGAAATCTGAAGATACAGGTGTCGACAGAGGACGTGGGTCATCCCGACCTCCCGACTCTCTATATATATTCCGATTTCCTTACGGGAGTGGAAAATGCATCTAATTTCAATTTTACGGTGGAAAATCCGGCGGCTTGTGCCGAGTTCAAGGTGACGCAGGTAGGCAATGGCTCCGTGCGCGTGGAGAATGTCAAGGCAAACAAGGTGATTGCCGGAGTGGCTACCGGAAATGGCTCTGTCAACGTCTCCGGCACGTGCAAGGAGGCTGTGCTGAAGATGGTGGGCACCGGCACGATCTCCGCCGACCGTCTTGAGGCAGATGTGGTGCAATGCAAGATTCTCGGCAGCGGTTCGATCGGTTGCTGGCCGTTGCAGAAGCTGAATGTGAGGGGAATCGGTTCGACAAAGGTATATTATAAGGGTGATCCGCAGGTGAAGAAATCGGGAGGCGGCAAGCTCTATCCGTTGCCGGAGGGTCGCACGTCAGGCTCATATATGGAAGGGAATGATTCCATGAAAGAGGAATCTGCCTCTCAGTCAGAAGATGAAGAAGATGACGGGGAGGAGGATGATGACGATGATGATGAGTGAAATGATTATTTTAAGCCGGAAGTGATTAAGAAATAGACTGATGGCAGAAGATGTCAACAACAATACCGACGTGCCGTTGAAACTGAAGACGGCACGTACTCTTAAATGGAATGCCATAGACAGGCTTGCATCGCAAGTGCTTTATGGCGTGGTGGGCATTGTGCTCGCGAATGTGCTCTCGCAGGAGGATTTCGGACTCGTGGGGGCACTTCTCGTTTTTCAGGCATTCGCAATAATATTTGCCGACAGCGGTTTTGGGGCAGCGCTGCTCCAGCGAAAGGACCCGACGGAGAAGGATTATTCCACGGTATTCTGGTTTAACCTCATAGTGAGTGTGGGAATATACTGTATACTATGGTTTGCGGCGCCGTTGATTGCCGATATATTCCAGCATGACCGTAGGTTGATACCGTTGTCGAAAGTGATGTTTCTTACCTTTGTGCTCAACGCTCTCGCGATTGTGCAGACCAACCGCCTCATGAAACGTATGGACGTGAAGATGATTGCCGTGTCGAATCTTGTGGCGCAGACCGGTGGCGGACTCCTTGGCATCGCCCTCGCATTGGCAGGATACGGTGCGTGGGCACTCGTATGGCAGTCGGTGGCATTGGCAGGTATAAAGACGGGGATACTGTGGGCTACCGGGGGATGGTTCCCCACATCATGGATAAAGATAGAATCATTCCGTAAGATATGGCGTATAGGACTGAGCGTATTCTCCTCATCAATGCTCAACACGCTCTTCCTGACGATATATTCCTTCATCATAGGTGCGTTCTATTCATTGAAGTCGCTTGGAGTCTACACACAGGCTGACAAATGGAGCAAGATGGGTAGCGCATCAATATCGCAGGTGCTTACTGCATCATTCGTGCCACTCCTCTCAAGATTCCAGGATAATCCCGACGATTTCCGCCGCTACGTGCGACGCATCAACCGTTTTGGGGCCTTCATAGTCTTCCCTGCCATGGTCGGATTAGCCGCAATAGGGGAGTCATTATTCCATACGCTCTTCGGATCCAAATGGGACGCATCGATACTGTTGTTTCAGATACTGGTGATACGCGGCATATTCGTGGTGCTCGTGTCGCTTTACGGCAACTACATGCTTGCAAAAGGTTACGGCAAACGCCTCTTCATAATAGAACTCATAAAGGATAGCGCGATAGCTTTGGCGATAATATCCACGGTATTTCTTAGAAGCGTAGAATGGCTCGTATGGGGTCAGCTGATAGCCTCAGTTGTCACCTTCGTCATAGTGGTGACAATGACCGGTAGGGCGATTGGCTATAGGGTAGGGGCGATGATCTACGACCTCATGCCCTTTGCCTCCGCCGCCTGCGTCATGTGGTGTGTCTGCCGCATGATGTCGGTCCTCACGCTGCCGGCACCCATGCAGATGATGATTGAGATCACAGTAGGTGCAGCGGCATACCTGCTTATAATGTGGATAGGGAAGAGTCCCGAACTACAGGAAGGCACCGCCTACATCTTCGGACGCTTCCGCAAAAGGAAATAAAAACAGCCTTGACAACGACAAAACCGAGACCGACATATCCGCTACCCACCAAAAAATATCAAAAATACCATACGATCACCCAATAAACGCGAAAAAAAGACAAAAATAAATAGTTGATAAATAATGCGATAAAAATAAAAGATAAAAAATATTGAAAAAAGTGACCAAAAAATTTGGTAGAACCGCAAAAAGTATCTAACTTTGCAATCGCAAACGGGGCTGATAAGGACGCTAGAGAGCGACAAATCAGACAAGAAACTTCAACAGAAGCAACCCCAAAAGGTGCCATAGCTCAGTTGGTAGAGCAAAGGACTGAAAATCCTTGTGTCCCCGGTTCGATTCCTGGTGGCACCACCTTCAAGAAAGTTAAATCGCTAATTCTAAAAGAGTTGGCGATTTTTCTTTTAGTCCCTATTGTCCGTAGTCACTATAATAGTCACTATCTAAATCGCTATAAACCACGATAAATCGGCTTGATTAAACTGTATTAAAAAGTAGCGTTTAATTCTAAACCCAATTAAATTCTCTGCA